>SXGQ01536227.1_pt1 | contig 116034 bp, 116 predicted proteins | sample 3178371 | NCBI WGS metagenome assembly SXGQ01 (sample SAMN11356859, study PRJNA531348) | freshwater metagenome | isolation source: freshwater sample F1-20 | place: China: Fuxian Lake, Yuxi | collected 2017-12-25 | reverse complement strand
GTTATCGCCCCCCCCGCAAAGAAAGCAAACAACACTCACACCACTACCAGGGGCCCTGACACTTAGGAAAAGGACAGATTTTGTTTCTCAATGACCGCTGCGCTGAGAACATTTTCTACTTTCCACAGCGCCTCACCTGTCGATTGTGTACTGGACCACGATGGGTCAACTCCAGAGCGCAAGATCAAACCAACGGGGCCGACTACTTCCCAAAGGACTGCGACATTCGGACCATGCCATCGCACTGCGAAAGACACCCTGTGTTGCGCGCCAACAGCAATGCCGTGGACCTCAAACTGCACTCCGAGACGATTATGAGCAATGCCGTCAGGTAACAAAGTGACGACATTCTCATCAGTCAATAGCGCCAGTTCATTTTCAAGAACTGTCAGATGAAAAAAGTTGTGAGCGCCATCATCATTGTTTTGGGTCAGCATTTCAGCCAGCGATTGACCGCGTAGCGAGAGTACCTTGGCAAGCAATCTCGAGAAATCAGACACTGCCCGCTCCTGATCCGTTCCAAGCAGAAACAGCGCGCTGCGAAATCCATTTACCGCAAGAGCGCGAGAAATTTTGTTGCGTCGGGTCGCCCGTGCAAGAACCTCAACAGCCCCAGCGAGGTCAACAGGATCAACTTGTGAAAGCGACATTCGTTGCAGTTCACGCTGACTGACTAACCAGCGAACACAATCTTCACCATTGGTGAACACATTTGGCGCAGGAGACAACGCAAGTTCAGAACGTTCAGCGACTATGACATCACCTGCTGGAATGCTTTCAATGACATCGGGAATGTTGAACCTAGATGCGCTTTCACTCAGAGCGACCCAACCGCGGGCCACAGAATCATGATTAGCAAAATCTTCAATGTTGATTGACGGAGACGACCCACTCAACACCAAAGCGACTCGCACAGAGGTACGATGCCCCACAGGAAGGACCGTGGGAACTTGATCCAATTCAAGACCAGGAGCCGGCCATTCGCCCCTGACGTTGCGAACAGCAACTGGGCGCAAGACCAACAGATCGTCGCGACTGATGGCAACTGCCACCGCCATCGGTGAATCATTTTCAAACTCCATCATCAGTGCTGACGAACCCTGTCGCCCCGATGCCACCCACAGCCGTTGGATGACATCACCACCTGGAACTCGCAATCGAGTCTCTGTGACTGGTGTGCCTGAAACTGCTATCTGTCGAACGGCCACCTCATCGGCTGGTACGTGCCAACGATCATCCGCCGCGACATACCACCGAATCGGCAACTCATTACCCAACGGATAAACATCGCCGGCCGGCGTCACCTTGGCGCGCCAAGGATGACCAAGAATCCCAATCGTTCGACCGCTCATATCTCGGTCACCAATTTTATTCTTCATCACTGTCACTTCTCCGTCATCGTTGCACGAATGAGCGACAGCCTCAACTGCTTTTCGCCCCTAGTGGCATGCCGCCCACCATTTGATCAGGAGTCGGCATGTGCATCCAAGACCTGCGTGACAAGTCAAGCACCGTCAGAGCCCTCATGGGCGCTTGTGCGACCATTGTCATTGCGATGGTGGCATGACGATCACCGACTGCGCCTCTGGCTCGCCCTGACAACTGTCCCCTGAGCGGATACGCCGAGGTGCGCAACGAGTCGTAGGATTGTCACGTGGCTTACCGTGTGGCACTCGTCGTCCCGATTCGTGGGTTTGACGATGCCAAAAGTCGTTTGAGCACGATCCTCAGCCCTCAGCAACGCCGACAATTGGCTCAAGATTGTGCCTCTCGCGTTCTTGCTCGCTCAGCGGCGTGCGACCGCTATGTGGTGTGTGATGACGATGAGGTCGGCGACTGGGCGACCGATCTTGGAGCCACTCCCATTCAGGTGACCACGCATGGACTCAACCCCTCGCTCACTCAGGCGGTACGGATCATCCTTAGCAAACACCCTGTGGATTTTCTATTAATAGTCCATGCCGATCTGCCGTTGCCCGATGGTCTTGATGCGATCATCACCAAGATCGTTGACGACTCAGTGACGCAAGTGACCCCCCGCCACGTGCTGATCGTGCCTGACCGCCACGGTGACGGCACAAATGTGCTTGGTCTCAGTTCGCAGATTGCCGCAGAGTGGGAATTTTCCTACGGACCAGGATCACATAAAGCACACCAGTTAGTTGCCGAGCGACTACACAGTTCACTCAAGGTTCTCTCTGACCCACATCTCAGCATTGATCTTGATACCCCTGATGATCTTGCGCACAGCGCAGTGCGTGATGTGCTGTCATTGTTGATACCAGATTGGAACCCAGATGACATCAAGTAACGAACCCGGTCAACCAGCCACAAACTCTGTCACGATGATGCGCACGAGCGACTTACCTCGCCCAGATGTGGCATTGGCAATCGGTGCACATCCCGATGACATTGAGTTCGGCTGCGGAGGCACCTTGGCGAAATGGGCAGCAGCAGGAACTCTTGTTCATCATCTGATTTTGACCGATGGCTCGAAGGGCACATGGAATCCGCAGGCTGACGTCGCTGCTCTCATCGCTCAACGACAAGATGAACAACGCTCCGCGGCACGCCGATTAGGAGCGACGGGTGAAGTAATCTTCATGCACCAAGTTGATGGAGACCTCGTGGATTCTCGTGAATTACGTGGGGAGATTGCTCGACATATTCGTCGCCTCACTCCCAACGTGGTCCTTGGTCATGATCCATGGAAGCGATACCGACTGCACCCCGATCATCGCCATGCCGGATTCCTTACCTGTGATGCCATTGTTGCGGCGCGTGATCCGCACTTTTTCAAAGAGCACGGGATCGCTCATCACCGACCAGAAAATCTTCTTCTATGGGAGGCCGATGAACCCGACCATGGTGAAGATGTTAGCGATTTCGTGGGGATCAAAATCTCCGCTTTGTTAGCCCATGAGTCACAGTTTGAAAGCACCATGAAAGCAGTTGATCAACAAGCCTTAGAACGATTTGCTGAGCGGATGACACATCGCCTCGGCGAATTAGGTCTCCGAATCAACCGTCCGGCAGCAGAGATATTTAAAAAGGTCTCAGATATCTAGTTGCTTCGTTTGCTGGGTGCACCAGCGAAGGCTTGGGCGACCGCCATCCACGTCTCAGCGCTCTGACCAATGATGCGTAACTGAGACTCCTGCAAACTCCGGCGCTGAGTGACGACCAAGCAGAAATCCAATGCTTCGCCCTGAACTCGATCTTTGGAATGCTCGTCTCCCCAACACCACCGCTTGCCCTGAGGGCCTGACAGATCAACTCGAATTGGCGAAACATCTTCTGGTAGTGCGTTGATTGCAAGACTGAATGCCCGCGCCCCGACACCGATGTGAGCGACATGGCGCAATCGATGAGTCGGAACGCGGGGGTGATGCACGGCTACCCCGACATCTTCACCATGGGCCCAACATTCCATTAAGCGTGCCGTCAAAAAGGATCTCACGGACATCGAGGGGCCGTACCACGGAACCCTGACTGTTGGATCAACCCGCTCGGCTGCCGCAATCAGTAGACGACGAGATTCACGCCAGGCATCTATCAATTCCTGAGGCGCATGTGCCCGTCCAAAATCAACCGATGCATCATGGGGCGCACGAGCCATCAAGTCTTGGCGATCAGCGGCGAAAGACGCTGGGTCACTGAGTGCGAGCGCAGCGCGCTCATCAAAAAATTGCAAGTGGCTCATCTGGTCTGCCACATTCCATCCCAGTGACGGGGTCTCGGTGAGCCACGCATCGTCACTCAGGGGCGCAACGACATCATCAAGCGAGTCCTGCTCGGCTTGCAGATCGTTCATCATCTCCTCCATGGACATCACACCATGTTGTCAGATACGACGCCGATTCAACCTGTCTGGGAAATAGAACCGAGCGGGGGTTGCCCCCCGCTCGGTCAGTTCCGTTCCCGAAATTGAGTGGGATCAAATCACTTCTTTTTAGGGGCTGCCTTCTTCTTAGCGGCCTTCTTCTTAGGAGCGGCCTTCTTAGCTGCTGCCTTCTTCTTAGGAGCGGCCTTCTTAGCTGCCTTCTTCTTAGGAGCGGCCTTCTTAGCTGCTGCCTTCTTCTTAGGAGCGGCCTTCTTAGCTGCCTTCTTCTTAGGAGCGGCCTTCTTAGGGGCTGCCTTCTTTGCTGCTGCCTTCTTCTTAGGAGCGGCCTTCTTAGCTGCTGCCTTCTTCTTAGGAGCGGCCTTCTTTGCTGCTTTTTTAGGAGCCGCCTTCTTTGCTGGAGCTTTTTTTGCTGCCATGGGTTGAACCCTGTCTGTTTGGTTTGCTATTTGCTTGGGTTAAGAGTCGCCTTGAGCGTCGAGCTCGCAGCGAATTTCATTTGACGTGATGCGGGGGACTCCATGGAGACACCAGTCTGCGGATTACGAACCGTGCGGGCAGCACGAATCTTGGTCGTGAATGAGCCGAAACCCGGCCACGCCACTTTGTCGCCCGTTTTGGTCGCATCCACTAGGTGATCAAAAAAAGCACCCAAGGTTCGCTCGACATCAGCCTTGCTCACCTCAGCACTCTTTGCCACCGCATCTATCAACTCTGACTTAGTCATTCGGATTGTTTCCTTCTCAGTTCTCGGGTGGAACTGCTACTAGTTGATTCACTTTTGAGGCTATTTACAAGTATTCAACTTATTGCAAATGCAACAAACTCGCCATGGGGATGCTAGATGACGACGCGGACATCCAAATTCTTGGATCAGTTCGGCCGTTTCACCAGCCGACGACATGGCGAACTCCAAGAGTTTGTCACGGCCAAGCCCGCCGGTGGTGGATGCCTGAGTCCACGATCAGAGCGTGTCAAAAGCTACAGATATCACAAAAAGTTTCCCTCAAAATGCCCACATCACAATGGCAACCTTTGCCAAACTAGAACTACTCACGAGCGTGAAGGAGATTTAGTGGCAAAGCTGCTGCGGGACACAGGACACAGTGACGACGAGTACGAGCTTGAGGCTCGAGGGAGCGAACCCGATCTTGAAAGTGAGTCCCAACTGGCACCTACGCAACGCACGACGCGAATTGTTCTTGACACATCCGTGTTGATTGCAGATCCCAATTGTTTGTTGGCCTATCGCAACTGTGACATCGTGATTCCCCTTACAGTCATTGAGGAATTGGATGGTTTAAAGAGCAGACCTGACGATGTAGGTCGAGCGGCACGTGCAGCGTTACGGGGTCTTGAGGACATCCGAATGCGAGCTGGCGGTTCGCTCGCTCAACCAGTTCTTTTGGTGCAAGATGACGACAACGCCGCAACCGTCCACATTGAAATCAATGGCATCCAGAAGCATCTCCTGATTGAGCATGGGCTTGACGCTACGAAGGCGGATAACCGTATTATTGGGGCTGCTCTCGGTCAGGCCAACCATGGTCCGACCCATATGGTGTCCAATGACGCCGCTTTGAGATTGAAGGCTGCGCATCTTGGTCTAACCGCCCATGAGCATCATCTTGCTGGTCGGCAATCGTCGACGCGACCAATGGGCTGGGTCACGCTTGACTGCCCCGCAGATCTTGTGGACCATCTCTACGGTGGAGGCACGGTCGACACAACTGAAGTCGCTCCGAGCGGCTCACTTGCAGAAAATTCTTTTGCCGTTCTTCGTTCCGGATCGCAATCAGCGTTAGCGCGGTGCGTGAATGAGTCGCTTCATCTGATCCCCCAGGCCTCACCTGAAGCTTGGGGATTACGCGCTCGATCCAAGGAACAGCGCTTCGCTTTGGACCTACTACTGGATCCTGAAGTAAGCGTCATCGCTCTCGACGGGCGAGCCGGCACAGGCAAAACCGTCCTCGCAATTGCCGCTGGATTGGATCAGGTCGTTGAACAACGCCGTTACGAGAAGTTGGCGGTGTACCGCCCGTTGGTCGCAGTGGGACGGGCAGATGTGGGCTTTCTTCCGGGAGGGTTGGAGGAAAAACTGGATCCCTGGATGTCAGCAATCCACGACGCCATTGTCGCTCTCACCGAACAACGTTCGAACCGCGAGGCGCGAACCATGATTGAAGAGTTGATGTCACGTAATCACTTGTCGTTGGAGTCAGTGACTTTTCTGCGAGGTCGCTCGCTACATCGTCAGATCGTCGTCGTCGACGAGGCGCAAAACCTTGAGCCGACGACACTGAAGACGATCCTGACCCGAATTGGTGAAGGTACAAAAGTGATATTCACTGGCGATACCAGCCAAATTGACGCTCCATATTTAGGGGAATCAAATAATGCCCTAGCCGTTCTGATCGGTGCCTTCAGGGGTCAAAAGTGCTTTGGACATATCACTTTGACATCATGTGAGCGCAGCGAAGTCGCCTCTTTGGCCGCCGAACTGCTGTAACTCACCAACTGCCGTCAGTCTTTTGGCGTTATCTCCAAGTCATGTTTGGTATGTGACATTCGGCGCAAAGTGCAGAATGTGGTTGACTCGACTCTTTTTCAGATTTAGTGTTAATTACGTAAGAGGTGAAAAGTAAAGACTTTTTCCGTCTCTTTACCAAAATCTCAGTTTTCTTAGAAGTGCAGTTGAAAAAGAGAGTGAGCCACCATCATGTCCGCTTTAGAGTCCTTGCCACTGGCCAACCCTTCGTCAGAGAATTGGATGGACCACGCTGTATGTCGGGGTCGAACACATCTGTTTTTCCCGCCAAAGGCTGAGCGCCCACAGGCTCGAGTCCGCAGAGAGGCTCAAGCACGATTGCTATGTCGCACTTGCCCAGTCTCAGCAACTTGCCAGGACTTTGCACGCCAAAACCGTGAGTACGGATATTGGGGAGGCGAGTCAGAAGAAGAGCGTCACCTCGCCGGATTCACCGTCGCCGCTCCAATCGGAATCCGCACCAGAGGAGTACGCTCCGCCAGTTGATCTCCGTCGTGAGTGATGAAGCAGTCCGTTGGTGGACCCCTGCCCTAGGGTGCAGTTTGTGAATCAACAAAAGTTGCCGCGCAAAACTTTGCCCTGTTTCGCAGTTTTGGATATCGAAACTACTGGCTTCAGCGCCAGCAAAGATCAAATCTTGCAGGTTGCGGTGGTGCTCATGGACTGGCCCAACGTCGGGCACCAGTCGTCACCTGAACGAAGAAAGGTCTCCGAATGGATGACCTATGTACGACCATCACCTCTACTCAGCAGCAATCTCGGTCCACAGGAAATTCATGGAATCCGCCGACGCCAATTAATTCTTGCCCCCTCCCTGAAAAAGTCGATGACGACTTTGGCTGAACTGACGAGTGGGTGCATCGTTGTCGCCCATAACGCACCATTCGACACAGGATTTTTATACGCCGCAGCACGCTCAAAAAATATTGAGTTGAATTGGGCGGGTGTGTTGTGCACCTTAAATATGTCCCGCCGCCTTGATCCAGGTCGCCAGCAGAATCACAAATTAGCTACCGTCTGCGAACGCTACGGCGTCCCGCTCACTCATGCCCACGACGCACTCCACGACACCCGCGCCACGGCGGAAGTCCTTGTATGTCTATTGAAGGCTCATGGGATCGTGGACCCCGCTGAACTCGTTCCCTTCATCGTCCCATAACGCGTCAAAACGAGTTCGGCCGTGGCAGCCGGCAAATCTGCCCACTCCGATGGAGTGACGAGGCGCGCGTGGCAACCAAAACGCAGTAATACACGTTGCAACCAACGTTCACTGGAAACAACGACTTCAACCGTCACCCATGAATGACTTGGCGAACGAGATGTCGCCGACGAAGCAGAGACGGTGACTCCGGAGTACTGCTCGAGGACCCACAACCAGGATGGATCCACCTCAAGTGTGACGACTTGGCGTTCTTGAAGTGAACTAAACCACTCACCTCTCGCTGACGGAGTCACAGCCATGGACTGCTCGATGGTTTGCAAGTCGTCAAGTCGATCAAGTCGAAAGGTTCTCTCTGCCTGAGCCTGAGTATCAAATGACCGGACATACCAGTGGTCACGTTCGGCGAATACCTCAATAGGCACGACGCGACGACGCACAGATTGGCCCGTTGCCACTGACCAATAGTCAAACTCCACAATTTTCTGCCCGAGAGCAGCATCAACTAGCGGGGCGACAGTGTCAGGGGTGCCGAGGTCAATCGCGAAAGAATCATCATTGTCAATCGCTAAAACGGCTTGCACTTTGGTGATTGCTCGAGATAAGGCTCCATCAGCATCGGCACCAGGAATTTGCTCGGCAGCTGCTGCGGAAGCGACGAGCGAAAAAGCTTCAGTCACAGTCAAACGTAAAGGACGATCAAAATATTTTGGAATACCAAAGTGCACTTCCTCCTCATCAACCCAGAGGTCAATCAGGTCGCGAGGATCTTGTGACACGCCACATAGAGACGCCAGTGTGAGATCAGCCACCAGATCATCGACAGACATCAGGAAATGATCAGCCATCTCTTGAGTTGAAACATTTTCGCGCTCCATCAGCCACGGCAACATCACTAGAAGACGACGAAGACGGATGTTGATGGGTCGGGGTCCGCGTCGTGTCATCGCGCCCCCCTCGTTACTGAGCCAGTCATCTCGAGCAACCAGTCAATGACATGTTGGCGCAAAGCAGGTGGGGCGAGGACTTCGGCGCGATCAAGGAATCCAAAAAGCCATTGATCAAAGGCTTGAACATTCGAACAGGGCACCTGAAAAACGACTGAGCCATCAGGTCGATTCTCTACAACTGCGGATTGGGTGTATTGACCAAGAACAACTCCGACATCGCTGGCATTCACTAGAACCTGAGCAACTTCGCCCCCGACATCGATAGCCCCAGGCAACTCTTTGAGATCAACTGGGAAGGCTTTTCTGATGTCGAAGCCAGATGGGCGTGTGCAGGCGATATTGCGCAGGATGGAAACTTCGCCTTCAATTCGGTCAACTCTGAATGTGCGTTCTGCATTCACCGATTGATCGTGACCAACTAGATACCACCAGCCACTGCGGGCCAACAAACCATACGGTTCAACAACTCGTGGGCGATCGCTATAGATAAAACCAACGGCGACTTTTTTAATTAATGCCTCGTGCAAAAGCGGCAGGTTTGGATGTACGAGCAAGGTGGCATGAGCCGAGGTGGGCACGAGTTGCGACCCATGTTCTTCCATATCAACTTTCCACAGTGCCTCTTCGCCCCACGATTGCCCCATACGTAGAGTGGATACGGCTACTCGCAGGGCTGCCGCCTCTTGAGTTGAGAGGTCTACATCCCCCAACTCGTATGCGCTGCGTTTGATGAGATAGCCAGTCATGCCGGCTGTATCTCCACCCTGCACCTCGGAGTCAATGGGCACGCCTTCATCACGCAAGATGGCTTTATCACGCTCAAAAGCAGCACGTGCTGCAACGAGATTTTCTGGATACTGGCCTTTGAGCTGAGTACGAATTTCTTCAAAGGTGAGATGTCGTCGTGCCGACAGCAAGAGCGCTAAGAGATTGGTGACACGTTCAAGTTGATGCACAATGCGAGAAACCTTAATGCAGGGGTGATTGAGAGGCGTTGGTCTGATGCTCAGAGAACCATTGCAACAGAGTGTGGGTCGAAGGGTCCATATTGTGGCGAGTTGTGTCGTCCACATCCGCGATGTTTTGAGAGATCTGCGTCGCTAACTCTTTACCAAGTTCAACGCCCCATTGATCAAAACTATTGATCCCCCACATTGCCCCCTCAAAGAACACAACATGCTCGTAGAGGGCAATCAATTCACCAAGCACTCGGGGCGTTAACTCCGCGGCGACGATTGTCGTGCTCGGTCGATTTCCGGAGAAGTTGCGATGTTTCTCCTGCTGGGCATCTTGCGGTTGACCGAAGGCAAGAGCTTGCGATTGCGCCAACATATTGGCAAAAAGCAGGCCTTGACGATTCCTATCGGATGAATCAGAGCGAGCGAATCCAATGAAGTCAACGGGCACAACATCAGTTCCTTGATGAAGCAACTGCATGAAAGCATGTTGCGCATTGGTGCCTGGTTCACCCCACACCACTGGCGAGGTGGGATACGGAACCAGCGATCCATCCTTGCGGACGGTTTTCCCATTTGATTCCATCACCAGTTGTTGCAAATAGGCCGGAAAACGTCGCAGATCAAAGCAATACGGCATCACCACACGAGAGCGAGACTGCAGCACAGTTGAGTTCCAGATATTGATCAACGCCAGCATCAACGGAGCATTGTCGACACCGACGCTGTCGCCAGCGTGTGTGTCCATACTGTGCATACCGATGAGAAACTCCTGAAACGCCTCTGGACCGATCGCAATCATGACTGCCAAACCAACAGCCGATGGCAATGAGAAGCGACCCCCCACCCAATCCCAGATCGCCAACATGTTGCGCGGATCAATACCAAATTCCCCGACCGCCTGAGCATTCGAACTGACCGCCACAAAATGTTGATCAACTGCTGTCTGCCCTAATTCTGCGACCAACCACTCGCGTGCTGCTGTGGCGTTACTCAAAGTCTCTTGCGTGGTAAAGGTTTTTGAGGTGACGATGAAAAGTGTTTCCGCTGGCTCAAGACCTTGAAGATTGGCTGCCAGATCTGCCGGATCTAAGTTGGCAACAAATCGACAACTGATATCTGCGGAACGCAAAGATCGCAATGCTTCATACATCATTGACGGACCAAGATCGCTTCCACCGATTCCGATATTCACAATGGTGCGAATTCGCAATCCGGTCGCTCCCACATAATCGCCCGAGCGCACTGCCGTCGCCAAAGTCGCCATTCGATCCAAAGTGGCGTGAACTTCTGGTGCCACATCAATTCCGTTCATCAGATATCGCTGACCTTTGGGCGAACGCAGGGCCATATGACCAACTGCACGACGCTCAGTCACGTTGATCGCCCGACCAGTGGCCATGTCTTGAAATGCAGATGCCACATCTCGCTCAAAGGCGACACTCAATAACGCCTCAATGATCTTGGAGTCAAGAAGTTGCTTTGAATAATCAATCAGCAGACCACCGACCCTCAGAGTCATGGACTGCACACGATCTGGAGAGGTGGCGAACAACTCATCTAACGACAGTGCGGGCTTGAGGGCCACGACATCACGCCATTGTTGAGTTGTCTCCAGCGGATCCACAGAGGGAACGCTAGTGGAAAGGCTCTGAGATGATAGGAAAGAGGCGTGAGTTCTCAGGTGTCCCCGGAAAAAATACGGAGCACCACTGCCAGCAGCGGAGTTGCTGCAGGCATGTCGGCATACATTTTGTGGGGATTCATCACCGTTTATTGGAAAGCCCTTCAAGCATTTACGCCTCTCGAGCTCATTGGCTTTCGCATCGTCATGTCGGCGATATTGCTGATTTCGGTTCTCGTTGTACGTCAGCGATTCGTCAAGTTATTGCACCTATTGCGACAAGAAAGACTCTGGGGGCGAGTGACTTTGGCGGCAGTATTGCTGGCTGTCAACTGGACGACCTATGTCGTGGTTGTCAACCAAGGCAAAGTCATTGAGGCTGCTCTCGGCTACTTCATTGCCCCACTTGGGACAATGCTCATCGGGGTCAAAGTACTCAAGGAAAAACTTCGGACTCCTCAAAAAGTGAGTTCTGGTCTCGCGTTATGCGCAGTGATCGTACTCACCTTTGGTTACGGCCGAGTCCCATATCTTGCTTTAACTATGGCTGCTTCTTGGGCCGTGTACGGATTGCTCAAACGCCAAGTACCTTTACCACCTCTGGAAAGTCTGATGTCAGAAACCATCGTGTTGGTTGTCCCAGCCATCGGGCTCATTATGTGGTTCTCTCGACATACCGATTCGGTTCTGCGTTCAGCAGATGGCATACATGTCGTGCTCGTGCTTTTATCTGGACTCGTCACGGCCGTCCCGCTACTACTTTTCGCGACCGCTGCTCTCAAACTGCCGCTGACAGTTCTTGGGCCAATGCAATATTCGGTTCCGATCATCAACTTTCTTTTGGGGTGGCTGGCCTATCACGAAAAACTCTCCCCCAGCCGAATCCTCGGGTTTTCGTTGATTTGGCTCGCTCTTGTCGTTGTCAGCGTGGACTCGATCCGTCAACAACAAGAGAAGGTAACCCTCCAGTAAGCCCTTCATCGGTTATATTTCAGAGGACTCGTATGAGACCACTTCTTCTGTCACACAAGCGCCCAATCCTGTTCGGCGCAGCGCTGTTGTACTTCCTCACAGGCTGCTCAACGACGAGCGAGAATTACAAATCTGAGGGGGAGAAATTCCTTGAAAGTAGCGATCAGGCGCGAATCGCTGGATACAAGTTCAGTAACGCTCTGTGCGACACACCGCCGTCGATCAAAGTGGGGACTCAATACGCTTGCTCGGCTACCGACAACGATGGCGATAGTTGGGAATTCATTATTGAGATCACCGGGGATCGGGAACTGACCGTCATCACGGGAGACGTTGTTCGCTAGCAATCAGTTGGATTTGCGCCCGACAAACTTCCAAGCAGTAGGTGTCAAGACACCAGCGATACACAATTTTACGAGGTCGCCAGCCAAGAACGGAGTCAAGCCGTAACCCACGGCATTCTCGTCACCGTTGAACACGGGAATACTCAGTCTGTGCGCTAGGAACAAAACGCCGAAAACATAGATGATGACTGAGCCGGCCAACATTGCCGGGAGCGAGGTGGAAAATGAACGATCTTGACCGCGCTCGGCCAGGTAACCCACGAATGCCGCAGCAACGATAAAGCCAAACAGATAGCCGGCAGTGGTCCCAGTGGCTATACGCCATCCAGCGCTGATGTTGCTTCCAGAATCATCACCGGCATACCAAGCGATGGGCATAAAAATACCGACCAGCCAATAGGTGCCCATGCTCAGCGCACCACGACGCCAACCAAGTGCTGCACCTGACAAAAGCACACCCAATGTTTGACCAGTAATTGGCACTGGGGTGAATCCCAGGCTGAAATGAACCTGAGCCAAAATCGCCGTGAGAACGGCGAAACCAACAACAAGAGCGACATCGCGCACGATGCGATTCGTGCGTTCGGTGACGACACCAAAAGTGTCGACCAAAGTCTTGGGTGATGTTGAGATTGCTAACGACATGGGGGTCCTCCTGAAAGTTGTCCTTGAACCTTACCAACCACGCTCGCCTCATCAAGCAATCGCCACCCGCCTCAACCACCGTCGCAATTTTATGCCACGCTTGAGTGATGTCCGACCAACCCGAGACCCTGCCCGAGGCTCAGCCCACCGTTTTACCGTGGTGGCAGAACCCACTGAACTTCATCGCCCTCGGGGTCGCAATGCTCATTTTCGGAGTCGGAATTGGCTACTACGCCGGTCACAAGGCCGCTACCCCAGCCCACAATGCTGTGGACGAGGGTTTTCTTCAAGATATGCGTTACCACCATGACCAAGCGGTGGCCATGGCCTACTACTACCGCACCTCGGTTGATGATCCATTTCCGTTACTGACGGTTTTAGCCGAAGAAATACTTCTCAGTCAGCAATTGGAGAGTGGACGTATGGTGCAAATGCTCCGCTCATTTGGCGTCAGTGAAGTCAATGACAGCGGAAGAAGCATGGGCTGGATGGGTCACGAGATGGCCAGTGAAGATATGGACGGTTTAGCGAGCCAAAGTGAACTAGACGCATTTGCAGCCGCCTCGGGAGACGAAGCATCGCGCATCTTTGCCACCTTGATGATTCAACACCACCAAGGTGGAGTCACGATGGCAACGTACGCAGTTAACCACGCATCAAACCGCTCCGTGATTCATCTTGCTCAATCAATGATCAAAGGACAATCAGGCGAAATTATTGAAATGCAAAAAATTCTTGATTCGTTGAGTTGACTGCGCGCCTATTAGGGGGCAACCGTTGTTGTGCCGACAATCGTCGATGTCGCCGTCGACACAGTACTCGTCGTTGTGATGACAGTGGTGGTTGTCGTAGCCGGCACGGTGCTTGACGTCGTCGTCGTGTAATTCGGATCCGCCCAATTAAATCGTGGGCTTTGCGCCCCATATTCTTCTGGTTCCTTGACACCATCAAAAACAAAAACTTGATCACCTTTGGACACCAGCGTTTGGAAATATTCAGAAATATGCATGGGCAAACGGATGCATCCATGTGAAGCGGGCACAGCAGGAACCTCTTGGGCCCCGTGGACTGCTATCCCCTTATTGAAATAGACAGGGTTGTACATCCCGCCGAGTTGACTCTCGCGTCGCCCGACAACCAGTCGGTAAAACTTGTAGACACCACCTGGAGTCCACGACACACCACAGACACCTTTCTTGATCGCCTGTGTGCCTGTCTCATTGTCTTGCTCTCCAGGCGAGATGGTGACTTCTTCGCACCACTCTTCATCTGTCGCAGAGGAGGCTGTCCCAGAGGAAATATGGGTGATGATCGCCGGCACGTTGTCGCGGAAAACAATCAACACCTGCTCGGGCAAGTACACCTCGGTGTGATTGGGCGTTGAGTCCGGTCTGCGCGGCAAGATCTCAAGTGGGTCCTGCATCCGACTCCACATTTGCGCATCAACCTTGCCCGTAATGTCGTCCCGCTGCACACCCATCACCAATTTTTCAAAAGCCCATATCGCTTGGCGAGTTCGTTCACCAAAGACCCCATCGGGTTGACCTGGATCAAAGTTCAGTTCGATCAAGCGATCTTGGACCATTTTGACTTCCGCCCCAGCCGAACCTTTCCCAAGTGTTTGTGAAAGTGGAACTTTGATAATTGGTGACACCGTAGAGCCATTAAGAATTTGATCAACCGTAGTTGTCGTCTGTGAACCGATGCCCGACGAGTCTTGATTGGACGCCACCACTCCAACCACAATCACGATCAGTAAGACCAGGGCAGCACCGATTGCGGGAGTCCACTGATTGACTGGGGCGACCTGAGACCGTGACCGACCGACCGCTGGACGGCGAGGGTTTTGCGAGTCAGACATACATCTCAATCTACAGCGAGGGTCTCAGAGCTGAACTGTCAGCGCGTAATAACTGGCTTGATGGCACGTAATTCACGACGCAGTTGCCGCATCTCTTGTAAAATCTTAAAGATCACCGAAAACGATGAAAGAGTCGAAACACCGCGAGTTCGTGGAAAATAATCCACTCCGAATTGCACAATGTGATAGCCCAATTTATTCGCTCGTAATACGAGTTCGGCATCAATGAATGAACCCTCACTCTTCAACGAAATGTGTTCAAAAATCCGCCCACGACACAATTTGAAAGCGAAATTGACATCGCGCATTTTCAGGCCGAAGAATACCCGCACTAAAGCGTTATAGAAAAATGAATAGACCGTGCGGACATATCCCTCACCCGTGCGGTCATGGCGATATGCACTCACGATGTCAGCGTCATACTGACGCATCAAACGACAGGCTTTTTGCAACTCATCCATATCAAAAGGCAAATCGGCATCGGTGTAGAGAATCAAATCACCACTGCTGTGAGCGAAACCAGTCTTGATTGAGCCACCCAATTTGCGATTCTGCGGATGGTGCACAACCTTGACGCGCGAATCATTGGCGGCCGCTTCGTCAGCGAGTTGTGATGTCGCATCGGTGGAGGCATCATCAATAATGGTGACTTCGTAGTCCGCTATCTCGCCCGCCGCCATCAGCGATCTGCCGGCCTCATGGGCAGCGGACAAAGTCTTGGCAATATATTCCTCTTCGTTCCACATCGGGAAAAAGAAGGAAAGTTTTTGGAAGTGCGCAGACGTCGCCTCAGATGCCACACTGTCAAGTTATCGGTGATCTCGCTACTCATCACTTTGGGATAACTTTGCCAAGTGATGGATAACAGCGACATTGGAACAGGCATCCTGCCCAAGATTGGACTGGAACAGCGTCTTACTCGGGTATGGGGGCGAACCGTTGCCCTGGGTTGGACCCTCATCGCCGTGGCACTGATCACCGTCGGCGCCTCATCACAGGTGATCGGTCGCCCCATGATCTGGATTGATGATCAGCGTTTTGGCGCAGTCACCCTCATCATGCTCGTGGCGGCGACCTTTGCCCCCGTGATTACGTTGGTCACCTGGTCCTTGCTGGCTGGACCGTGGGTTCCCTTTCTGTCGCTTCTGGTCACTGGCGAACTCATTCTGTGGGCCGCTCTTGACCGTCATAACTCACCCGGAGGAGCGCTGGTCACAATCTTTTTGGCGATCGCCGCGCTCCTCTTATCTGTGGCTTCTTTTGCTGGTCGTTATCGCCTCAGCGAAGTCGAGAGTTCAATCATCACATCCAACTGAGACCCAACTTCAGGTCCAGCCCCCGGTCGTGACTGGCGGACATGGCCCATTGCTTGATCCAAGTCCATCCCCGTGAGGAGACATACCGCCACTGCCAATGTGCCTGCGCGGCCGATCCCGGCGGCACAGTGAGCGATCACATTTTCGCCCCGACGCAAGCGTTCCACAACCGATTCATAGAGCGGGAGAACTGTGTGCAGCGGTGGTGACGATAGATCAGGGATGCGTTGCCATGTGCATCGCCCAGCAGTATTCAGCCATGTCACATAAGCGGGATAGCGCGCACTGAGTTCATGCTCCTGCACGAGACAGACCACATGATCTGCAGACACATGCTCTAACACAGCCTCAACATCGGGTGCAATCTTGTGTTTGCCACACAACCACAGTCGCCCTGCAACTGACGAAAGTGGAATCTCGTGGATTCCCCCATCAAGATTCATCGCCTGCGCCCTGCAATTTCGCACACATCTCGTCTAAGTCTCCCTGACTCGGGCAAGCCAAACCGATAGCGTCAATTCCCATGTCAGCCAAGGTACTCACCTCACTCCCCATTGGCGAACGCGTGGGTATCGCTTTTTCCGGTGGACTCGACACATCTGCCGCAGTGGCCTGGATGCGAGCCAAAGGCGCTATCCCCTATTGCTACACCGCCGACCTCGACCAACCCGATGAACCAGACCTTGATGACATTGCCGATCGCGCCAAGCAATACGGTGCACAAGAAGCCAGATTGATTGATTGTCGAGCTGAACTTGTGCGCGAGGGTCTGATGGCTTTGCAATGCGGAGCCTTTCATATCACCACCGCTGGCAAGACATATTTCAACACCACACCTTTAGGTCGCGCCGTGACCGGCACGCTTCTCGTGCGCGCGATGCACCAAGACGGCGTGGATATCTGGGGCGATGGATCCACATATAAAGGCAATGACATCGAGCGCTTCTACCGCTTCGGTCTGATGGTCAACCCCAAGTTGCGGGTCTACAAACCTTGGCTGGATGAAGCCTTCGTCGCCGAACTCGGTGGTCGAACAGAAATGAGTGAATTTTTATTAGCCAACAAACTGCCTTATCGCGCAAGTACGGAGAAGGCGTACAGCACGGACTCCAATATTTGGGGCGCCACGCACGAAGCCAAACTCCTTGAAGAACTTTCGACCTCGATGGAGATTGTTGATCCCATCATGGGAGTCGCTCATTATCGTGAAGATGTCAGGATCGCCGCAGAGACCGTGAGTATTCGCTTCCATGAAGGTTGGCCAGTGGCGATTAATGGGAAAGAATTTACCGATCAGATTGCACTCGTACACGAAGCCAATGCCATTGGTGGTCGCCATGGTCTAGGTATGAGCGATCACATCGAGAACCGCATCATTGAAGCAAAAAGTCTCGGTATTTACGAGGCGCCGGGATTGGCTCTTCTACATATTGCCTACGAACGCCTTGTCACCGCTATCCATAACGAAGGCACGATCGAGAACTACCGCACCATGGGTCGCCGTTTAGGTCGTTTGTTGTACGAAGGTCGCTGGTTTGACCCGCAAAGTCTCATGCTCCGTGAACCCATCATGCGTTGGGTGGGTTCTGCTATCACAGGTGAAGTGACGTTGCGTTTACGGCGCGGTGATGACTACACCGTGCTCAATACGACGGGCCCACATCTCACATATTCACCCGAACGTCTGAGCATGGAACGCGTGGAGGATCAACCCTTTGGTCCTCTTGACCGCATCGGCCAACTGACAATGCGCAACCTTGACATTGAAGACAGTCGTAGCAAACTCGAGATTTATCGCGCTGCTGGAACCTTGGCTGCGGGAACCCACCTACCCGAACTGGAGTAGTGAGAACCTAGTGTTCGCTGCGGTTTTGTAAGCGCTGCACGAGCCCTGCGATCAATAGTGCGCGTTGGGGCATCTGCGCGACATCAACCCATTCGTGATCGGCGTGCGCTCCGCCACCAACTGCTCCAAGCCCATCCAATGTGGCGACACCAGCAGCAGCAGTAAAATTTCCATCGGAGCCACCACCAACTGCCACGCCATGAACAGTTGGCAAGCCCAACTCGTTGGCCACTTCAACTGCCATAGGAAATAACCATGTAGAGGCAGTGGGGGCCATTGGCGGACGGTTGAATCCACCTTTCATTTCAAGACGCGCTTGCGGATTATTGACGATCAAAGAATTCATCGCCGCTTCAACGCGTTGGCGTTCTTGTGCTTCAACGACGCGCACATCAATGGAAATCTTGGCGTGTGCTGGCACCACATTGTCCACCGAACCAATAACAGCCACAGTGGGCGTCACGGTAGTCCCAAGTTCGCCGTCGCCAAACTGAGCGATTTCAAGAATCTGTTGAGCCGCTTCAATTAACGCATTCACGCCTTTTTCAGGCTCAAGTCCGGCATGCGAGGCCCGACCATGTACATGGAGTTCGAAAGTTCCTGTTCCCTTACGCGCTGTTTTCAACGCTCCACCATCAGCGCTCGGCTCCAAAACTAAGACTGCTCCGCACGCCTGAGCGCGTTCAACAATGAAGTCACGTGAATGATGCGAACCCACTTCTTCATCAGAGGTGATGAATATTTCCACACCTGTTTTATCCGCTAGTGCAGCAACGCCATGTATGGCTTGGATGATTCCCGCTTTCATATCAAAGATGCCGGGACCTGTTGCTCGATCAGCGACGACGGTGAAGGGGCGCTGTGCCAGAGCACCTTTGGCGAATACCGTGTCGTGGTGTCCGACGATTAAAACTTTCGGATCCCCACCTCCCGACCAGTACACATGTGGCCCCACGGCCGAATCAACAATCGTTGGGGGCGCACCCAAACGGTGATCCATCATCGCCGCCAATTCGCCCGCGCTTGCAGTCAAGGCATCAATGTCCAATGACGGAGATTCAATGTTGACGAGCCGACTGAGGTCCTCAACCATCACTGTCACATCAGGGGCTACAAAATTTTTATTCTGCACGAACCCATTGTGCCTCATAGACGCCCTCTAGTGTTGGTCTCATTAACAACGGGGGAAATATGAGATCCATGACACATCGCTTCACGGCATTCATTATTGGCTTTGTCTTCATCGGCGCACTTGTGGCTTGTTCTGGTGGCAGCGACTCCAGTAGCGACACTGAGCCACCTGCGACCACACAACCTTTGCCGCTCGCCACCTACATTGTGCGTCCTGGCGCCCACCAAGTGGGAGTTCTTGACGCCGATCCTGGTACCGCACTGCAGATCCAACGTGCCGATGGCTCAATTGCCGCTGAGGGCACAGTGGACGAGCAGGGTTCATTCTTGGCCCGTAATCTTGAGGTTGGAACATACAGAGTGGTCAATGCCGATCTTTCAGCCGCCAGTGCCGAGGTTGAGGTCTATGACGCTTCGTTTATTCCCCCGCAATCGTTCTATGCCGATCAGGAACTGCCGTCACCGGGATTCGGTTATCTCGAGACGCGCGATGGCACCACGCTGTCAATCAATGTGATGTTGCCGGGCGCACTAGAAAACGGACCGTATCCAACTGTCGTTGAATACTCTGGTTACGCACCGAGCAACCCCAATGACACAACCTTTGGTCAACTTTTTACGACCCTCGGTTATGCCTATGTAGCAGTAAATATGCGTGGCACTGGATGCTCGGGTGGTTCGTTCCGTTATTTTGAAGAGTCTCAACAACTAGATGGCTATGACGCCATTGAGACCATTGCCGCACAGTCCTGGGTGCAGGACAACAAGGTTGGAATGGTGGGAATCAGTTACCCAGGCATCAGCCAACTATTTGTGGCCTCCACACAGCCACCAAGTTTGGCCGCCATTACTCCGTTATCAGTGCTTGATGACAGTGCGCGTGCCACCCTCGCCCCGGGCGGGATTTTGAATACCGGCTTCGCCGTGAAGTGGACCAAAGAACGTATGGACAGCGCCGCTATTTACGGTCAGGGCTGGTCGAAGGATATGGCTGATTCGGGTGATACCGAATGTGCCAATAATCAGCGGATGCGTCTGCAAAATCCCGATCTCATTTCTGAAATCAACGACAATGAGTACTACGTTCCCGAACTTTTGGACAGCATCAACCCGTCCATGTTTGTCAACAAGATCAATGTTCCAGTCTTTCTCGCTGGGGCCTGGCAGGACGAGCAGACGGGTGGACATTTCCCAGCATTCCTCGACAAGTTCACGGGTTCACCTCATCTATACGCAACCCTCGTCAATGGTTTGCACACTGAGTCGTTAGCACCTTCAGTTTTTCCGCGTTATGCAGAGTTCTTGAGTTTGTACGTGGCGAAAAAAGTTCCTGACCTCGGTCCAGCAATGTTGATTGCAACCGCGCTCACTCCCAGCATTTTCGGCGTCAGTACGCCGATCATTCAGGGAAATCGTTTCGCTGGCATGACCTACGACGAGGCTCTCGCAATTTTTGAGAGCGAACCCTCTGTGCGCATCTTGTTCGAAGAGGGCGCCGCTGACGGTCAGGCATTCGGTGCACCGCTGAATCGTTGGCAGGCAGAATTCAGTGCGTGGCCGATTCCCGAAGCACAGGCCACACGCTTCAACTTCGGTGACAACGGGACTCTTGCTCAAGGGGCGAGCGGCACTGGAAGCACCTCGTATACCGCTGACCCAAGTGCGACACCAGAGCGATTCTTCGAAGGTTCTGGTAGCGATATTTGGAAATCTGACGTGACATGGAATTGGGTCCGCAATCCGCAAGGCACTGCTGCGGTATTTACGACCGCACTTCTCACGGAGGACACGGTCATCATTGGGCCAAGTTCTGCGGATCTATGGATTTCGTCGGATGCTGTTGACACCGATCTTGAAGTCACGATCAGTGAAGTCCGTCCCGATGAATCAGGAACCGAAACGGAAACATATGTGCAAAGTGGTTGGCTGCGCGCCAGCCATCGTGCACTCGACGAATCATCGGCTACCGAACTGCGTCCGACCCACACGAATTTTGAGGCCGATGCTGAACCGTTGGTTCCAGGTGAGGTCACACTGGTGCGACTTGAGATGTTCCCCGTTGCTCATCCATTTCGCGCTGGTTCCAAGATTCGCATCACCATTGACGCTCCAGGGGGCAACCGAGCTGAATGGATTTTCCGCACTATCAGCAAGGGCGAAAAAGTAACCGTCTGGCACAATGCCGAGTATCCATCATCAATTGTCTTATCGGTCGTTCCTGGTCTCGTCGTTCCACCAGGTGTAGCCGCATGTGGTTCATTACGTGGGCAACCCTGCAGAATCAATTGAGTTTTAAAGTTCAGTGCGTGATTTAGTCTTCGACAACAGACAGAGTCAGCAAAATGTCACCTGACTCATGCGACTCGAGTTCAAAGTCGCCCAACTTGTCGGCGATGAAATCAAAAGTGACATCATCACCCATGAGTTCGATGTCATAACCATGAAGATGGAAATCTTGTTCTGTCTCACTGAACACTTGAATCACTACTGGACTGCCTAAGGCCACGGATGCAACTTCGGTGACGCCCGCATCAGCATCAATCTCAATCGTCACTGATTCGGTGGAGGGAGTTCCCGTTTCGGGAATCTCTTTGCTCGCCGAACTTGTCGGGGCACTAATGCTCGCTGGGTCGGTGGGCGTTTGCGTCATCACCTCAGTGATGGGCGGATTGCTCGCAGGTGAAGTTGACCCTTCACTTGAGCAGGCAACAACAAGGGAGGCGACTAAACCAACGAACAAGCGAGAAAGAGAATAAATCTTCATCAAGTTTTAGAATCGGCGGTCGTTCATCTTCTTTTTTTCTGGGGCCCGAAAAGGGGCCTCAATGAGCATTTCAAAGCGCGAGTCATCAGGCTGATTGGGTTCATTCAAGCGCTGCAAGAAGGTTTTCAGAGCGGCTCGTGCTGCAATGACGTGGTCTCCCTTGATACCGACTGAACGACTGAGAGCATCTTTTGCCTGAGCCACTCGCTCTTTACGAATATTCTTTTCTTCCTCGGTACGAGCCTGAGGAACCTTGCTTGTCCTGGCAGCCTTGGCAGCCAATCTGCGGGCCTCAGATTGTTGAAGCGGGGTGAGTTTCGGTGCGTTAGCCATGAGTTAATCCTACGAGACAGATGGATGGATGGTGAATGGAAAATGAAAGTAGTGCCCGGGATGGGACTCGAACCCATACTCCCTTGTAAGAGAAGGGGGGTTTAAGCCCCCCGCGTCTGCCATTCCGCCACCCGGGCACGCCCGCAATCCTACGGGTTAGGCGACCTGTGGCGGTCGAGTTATCGGCAAAGCCTCGCAAGTAAATCCGAGTGTCAGCCACATTTCCCCGCGAAAACGGTCGGCCAGTGGCGGGGTGAGTCGATTGGCAACGATGACGCCCTCAATCATGTCGGCCAATATGGCGACCCACGGCCGATCCTTGACCCGTACTGCCACCGTGACCCCATTGTTCGTTCGCTTCAAGGTGCGATCGAGGCCGATCACTCGTGGCGGACAACGAAATCCGGGTACGAGTAAACCCCGTTCTCTGGCCTCTCGCCCCAGGGTTCGGGCGGCGGTAGCGAAGTTGACTGTTGTGGATTGCATGGGAAGTAACACTTTGCCTGATGGGTATGGCACGGATAATTTCCGGACTTTCACACTCCCCACCCACCCCCGTCCTAAGGTCTGCATGTGACCGAGACATATAACCCCGCACAGCAAAAGGTGATCGACATGCTGGGTCGATCATCGGATCGCCCTGAAATTCCTGCCGGTCTAGCCGACGAACTTCGCGCCGATATAGAAAATTCGCTGCTTCCCGTCTTGCATCTTCTGCCCGATGGCAGTTCTTATGAAAAGCGATTCTTCCTCAACAAACAAGGTGTCACCAACGTTCATTCATGTGAGGGATTTTTTATCGGCGGTCAGGGTGAATTTGAGTGGACTCATGCCAATTGCAAAGGCACCATCGTGCATCAGACCATTGAGGTCTCCATCAACCTACGGCAACCCATGCCACCCACCGATTTGGTTGAAGAATCAATCTCTCGACTCAGCAACGATTCCTCAAAATCAATCAGCGAGTTTTTAATCACCTTGGATGAATACGATCGCGCTGAACTTGTCGGCGAATGCAGCGGTTTATTCACACGCTTCACCGAATGTTTCCCGCCAATCAAAAATGCATGGATTCCCCAAGTGGAAAGCTCATTGGCACTCAACCTTGCCGGCAACCGCATCCGCATCGGGGGGAAAGTGGACCTCGCTCTGGGTCGACCGCCAGACAAGGTGATCATTGACTTCAAGACTGGTCATCCGTCGTTAGCGCATCATGATGATTTGCGCCTCTACGCATTGATTGATTTCTTAGCTCTTGGTCAAGCTCCGCGAAAAGTTGCCAGTTACTATCTGGACTCCACCGATGTGCATCAAGAAGATATTTCCGAGACAATTTTGCGCTCGGCTGCTCGGCGTTTACAAGATGGATTAGTGCGTGCCATTGAACTCAAACTTGGTGGTGCCGAACCAGTCCTACGTCCAGCAGCTTTGTGCCGTTGGTGTGCGATCAGTGCTGACTGTCCGACGGGACTTGAATACTTGGCGCAAAAGAATGAGGCTGAAGGCTGGTAGGTCTAAAAAGTTGCGTCATTGGCGAACATGCGGTGACATGAGAGCGACTGGTAGACCAAGACCAACTTCTTTTTTTACAGATGCAATACGTCGCCCAGGCTGCACTGCTGAACGTGGCTCGCTGACAGCATCGGGTCCAAGCCAACTGACGGTGGCGTCAAGATCGGCAACAACGAAAACTAGACCCCAAATCGCTGCGCGAGTTTCGGGGGCAAGATCAGGTCGCTCAAGTATCTCCAAGATGATCGGACCAGCGCGATGAAATCCCTGACGCATTCCATGACCCGCTTCACGAATACGCTTCAGCGGAAGATGCATCGAATCAGATATGGCCCCACTGGTCCGGTCCAGAGAGCCAGTCGTGATCACAATGTGATCAATTGACAGCACCCCAAGGGTATTTTCCGACTCAGGCTTGGGATGGGGAGCGTCAGTCACATGAGTCGGCACACCATCCATTGACGTCAATGGGGCATCCGCAACCAGTGTCCAGCCCACCACGCTCGACTCAACCGAAGTTTCACTCGAGGATTCAACGAAACGTAAACCCAGGCCAGCGATCCACACAAAAGGCACCGACGAGCCATCACCTTGTTGAACATTGCCGACGTGGCAACCTAGGTGTCTCCAGGCTTCGCTTGACGATGACAACCACAAATCCGCGATTGTCGTCATCATGAACAGCCCCTTGAAGTAGATCCGGCCTAACTATTACGCAATACCTGAGCGCCGAAGGCGCACATCAGACGAAACGAAAAATAGAGACTTAGCCACGACCCATGTTTGGACGCTTACCGTGGTTCGCCTTTGAGCGGCGGAGCCTTGCTTTACGCTTTTTGGTCTTCTTCGACATAGATCTCAGATCCTACAGCCCTTGTTGCCAGAACGAACTAGGTGATCGATGAATCCCGATATTATTTGGTGGAACTGGTGGGTAGCCTGCCAAGCGTTATGGAACGCTTCGGTCTAGTCGGTCTTCCCAATGCAGGTAAAAGTTCGCTGTACAACGCTCTGACCGGAGGAGGAGCTCTAGCTGCCCCCTACGCCTTTGCCACAAAAGATCCAAACATTGGAGTCGCTAAGGTTCCTGATGATCGCGTTGATCGCCTAGGTGTGATGTCCAAAACTAAAACCTTGATTCACGCTTCAGTTCAAGTGGTTGACATCGGGGGTCTTGTTGAGGGAGCCAGCAAGGGCGAAGGTCTTGGCAACAAGTTTCTTGCCAACATTCGCGAAGTGGACGCCATTGTCCTTGTACTTCGTGCCTTTGAAGATGATGATGTCCCTGGACCATCAGATCCGCTTGAGCATTTGCGAGTCGTTGAGATTGAACTTGCTCTCGCAGACTTGGAAACCGTCGAAAAGCGTCTCAAGCAAGCTACTCGTCAAGCAAAACTTGACAAGGACGCCGCCGCCGAAGTTGAACCGCTGCAGGCCGCCTACGACGCTCTCAGTCAAGGACTTCCCCTATATCGCGCTGGACTTTCTGAAGATTTCCGCGCAGTACTCAAGCCGTATTTCTTACTCACCAACCGATCTGTTCTCGCAGTCGTCAATGTTGGCGAGAATGAACTCGACAAGATTCCTGCCATGGAAAAGATTGTGCGCGACGAATTCTCCACGGCTGGTGCAAATGTTGAGGTCATCGGAATGTGCGTGCAGTTAGAAGCCGAAGCAGCCACGATTGTGGATCCCGTCGAACGAGCCGAAATGCTCGAAGGTTTCGGACTTGGCGAAGGTGCTTTGTTCCGTATGGTTCGTAGCGCATATCACCTTTTGGGCCTACGGACTTACTTCACCACAGGTGAAAAGGAAACTCGGGCTTGGACCTTCTACGCAGGATCAAGTGCCCCCGAGTGCGCAGGTCGCATTCACACCGATTTCCAACGCGGCTTCATCAAAGCCGAAGTTATTCACTGGGATGAACTTCTTGAACTTGGGGCTTGGAATAAGGCCAAAGAAGTTGGCAAGATTCGTATTGAAGGTAAGGAATATCATCCCATTGACGGCGACGTCATGGAGTTTCGCTTCAATGTCTAAAATTTGTATACCAAAGGAGCTCGGTCATGAAATCCAGTGGAGCATGGCTTGTATCTGAGGGACGCGTTTTAGCGAGTGCCGAAATCGCCGCTGATTCCAAATCAAGGCGCCGAGGTTTGATCGGACGCGATCATCTTGACGGTGCCATCGTCATTTTCCCGTGCCGCTGGATTCATACCTTTGGCGTGAAGTTCGCTTTAGATATCGCTTACCTCGACATTGATGGATTTGTCATCAAGGCTGTGCATATGCAACGAAATCGCCTCGGCGCCCCAGTGCGACATGGGCACGCGGTCATTGAAGCTGAAACAGGCGCCTTCACCCGCTGGGGCGTCGATGTCGGCGACAAGATTGAAGTTCGTCATGCTGCCGATGAAACGTTGACGACATGAGTCAATTGATCTTGGTCGCTACCCCACTAGGAAATATGGGCGATATCTCGCCGCGCGCCATTGAAGCACTCACTCGAGCCAGCCTGGTGTGCTGTGAAGACACGCGTCGCACCGGTTTGCTGTTGCATAATCTCGGTGTCAAAGCGACTTTGATGCGCGTTGATGAACATACTGAACACAATTCAATTCCGCGTGTCCTTGATGCCCTCAATGAAGGCCGCGATGTCTGCCTCGTGACCGATGCTGGGACACCCGGAATTAGCGATCCAGGCTCACGCTTGGTGCGTGCAGCGATTGATTCTTCGCACATTGTTTCTGCTATTCCGGGTCCGACTGCCTTGATCATGGCATTGGTGATCAGCGGTCTGCCCACAGAGCGTTTTGTCTTCGACGGATTTCTTGAACGTAATGGTCAAGAGCGTTCGCGCCACATTAAGGAACTCGCTCAACAGCGTCGCACCGTTATTTTGTACGAAGCTCCGCATCGAATCCAACGCACCTTGGATGACCTCGCTCTGGCCTGTGGCCCCGAACGTCTCATCGCGCTGTGTCGTGAACTTACCAAGATTCACGAAGAGGTCTGGCGCGGGACACTGGCAAAGGCGGTTGAACACTTTGCCACGACAGAACCTCAAGGAGAGTTCGTCATTGTTCTGCAAGGTGCCCCCGACTCCCCACCCGCCACAGCGCAAGACATTGATCGCTTACTCACGATCGAGTTGGGCCTTGGCCTCAGCACAAAAGATGCGGCAACGACGGTGGCAACGCGTCTCGGTATTTCCCGCAAGGTTGCCTACGAACGTGCGGTTCACGTCAACAAGACAGACACCAAGTAAACGTTCAGATACAAGTCTCAGTACAGGCTTGCTTATTGCGAAAGGTGTGCCCTCATCGAAATGTGGAAACAGTAAATCCAACTATTTCTGAATCACAGCACCCCACTACTGGTCATTTGAGCACTCGACGATTACTTCACGATGCTTAGGAGGCGCTCACCTTTCGCGCTTCTGGGGCCACTGACGGCAAGACAGAAAAACTCGTCAACGGATTTTGGGTGCAATCAAGGGGCAAGATGCCTATATTCTGCAGAAATTATCTAGTCAGGTGATTCCTAAACTTGTGGCCCAGGTGCGCCCAGAGAGTTTGGCGTTGATTCACGACCATCAACTTGCTGGACGACCGACGTACATCGTGTTTGCCGCGCCGGCGGGGCACGGAGCCAAATTGTGGGCCGTCACAGTGATGCAGTGGTTGCGTCGCGTCGCCTTGGTCAGGGTGTGGCCAACGAGCGCCAAAAGATAGCCCCCGTTGGCATTGCCCATAATTGCCTGGCCTGGGTGGACTCTCGCCGCATACGAGACCGAGCCATCAATGTCTGCGGCGGCGACTTGCTGAACCTGCGTCGCCACATCAAATTCGTAAAACCGCTCACTACCCGCATCAATAGACATCACAGTAACGCTAGTCAGGTCGTAGCCTGAACGATGTGGTCACGCCGTCTGAAAATGCACCCGCAAAGTTTTACGCCACGACCCCCATCTACTACGTCAATGCCAAACCACATTTAGGTCATGCGTACACCACAATTGTCAGTGACGCCCTGGCTCGCTGGCACCGCCTCATCGGCGACGATGTGCACTTTCTCACTGGCACAGATGAACACGGTCTGAAGATTCAACAAGCCGCCGATGCCGCTGGCTTGGCACCCCAGGCTTTTGCCGATTCCATCGCTCCCCTCTTCGCTGAAGCCTGGGGGAAACTGAATATCAGTCACGATGACTTCATTCGCACGACGGAACAACGCCACCGTGTGGGCGTGCAAAAACTTCTTCAGGCCTGCTACGACAACGGCGATATTGAACTTGATACATACAGCGGCTTGTACTGCGTGGCCTGCGAGGCCTACCTCACCGAGGATGATCTCGTTGAAGGTCATTGCCCGATTCATAAAAAGCCCGTTGAATATGTTGAAGAAGAGAATTATTTTTTCCGCTTATCGCGCTACGGAGATCGACTTCTACAGTGGTATCGCGATCATCCCAACAGCATTGTTCCTGACTACCGCATGAACGAAGTCACTGGATTTATCAAGCAAGGACTTCTTGACTTCAGTATCAGTCGCAATAGTTTTTCCTGGGGCATTGAGTTGCCTTGGGACAGCAAGCACATCGCCTATGTCTGGTTTGATGCGCTCGCCAATTACATCACCGCTATTGGTTACGGAACAGATAATGAAATGTTCAATAGCCACTGGCCCGTTGACTATCACCTCATTGGCAAAGACATCATCCGTTTTCACTGCGTGTACTGGCCTGCAATGTTGATGTCTGCTGGTCTTGAGCCACCGAAAGGCTGGGCTGTGGGAGGTTGGCTGTTGGTCGGCGGGGAAAAGATGTCCAAGACGACTGGCAATGTCGTGAACCCGCTAGATCTCATTGATGACATCGGGCTTGACGGTTTTCGCTATTACGTGTTAGCCGAAACCCCTTACGGCGCTGATGGAGATTTCACCTATGAAGGTCTGATCGCTCGCTACAACTCGGATCTGGCAAATAATCTCGGCAACTTGTTGAGCCGCGTGGCGACGGTCGTTGGAAAAAAGTGCGGTGGCATGTCGCCCGCACCGCGGTCCGATAGCCCCTTGGCGCTTCCCGCTGCCGAAGCAGTCCGCGAAACAATGGCGCGCTGGGCCGATGTGCAACCCAGCCGAGCTCTTGAAGCGACTTGGCAACTCATCCGTGCCACTAACGCCTACCTTGAAAACAATGAACCCTGGAAAGCCGAGCCAGGACCAGCCCTTGAGGCAGTGATGGGCGACGCCCTCGAGGCCTTACGTATCGTCTGCATTCTCGCATCGCCAGCCATTCCCGAAACCGCCCAAACGATTTGGGAGCGAATTGGAATGCCGGGACAGATCACCGCCCAACGCCTGCCATCGGCTGTTACCTGGGGCGGTTATCCAGGCGGCATATCGATCGACAAGGGCGAACCCCTCTTTCCGCGGCGCAAACTCACAGAGAACTAAGCCATCAAGATGTGGACCGATACTCACTGTCATCTCGATGACGAGCGCTATCACGGCGAGGGTCCACGTGACCTAGGTGGAACTCTCGGCGTCTTAGAAAGTGCACGCCAATCGCAGGTCTCGCGTTTCATCACTGTGGGATGCGATGCAGCCTCCTCACAAGTCGCTATTGAATGCGCTGGCACACACGATGATGTGTGGGCCAGCGTTGGTCTGCATCCCCACGACGCAGTGCACGGGGTGGAGACCATCGTTGATCTCATCACCTCACCGCGCGTCATCGCTATTGGAGAAGCGGGCCTTGATTATTACTACGAGCATTCACATCGCACCGACCAACGAGAAGCTTTTGCGGCGCAGATTCAGCTTGCTCATCAACATGATTTACCGTTAATCATTCACACTCGTGATGCATGGAATGACACATTTGATGTACTGCTAGCCGAAGGTGCACCCAAGCAGACAATTTTCCACTGTTTCAGTGGCGGTCCAAACGAGGCCCGCCACTGCCTTGACATGGGTGCTTTCCTCAGTTTTTCTGGGATCGTGACCTTTACAACTGCCCTCAACGTCGTCGAAGCTGCCCTCCTCTGCCCACTGGATCGAATTCTGCTGGAGACCGACAGCCCCTACCTCGCCCCAGTGCCGCATCGTGGCCGCACTAACCAACCCGCCAATGTGGCGGTGGTCGGAGCCCGCGTGGCTGACATCAAAAATATTGATCCCCACGAAATGGCTCGCATCACTACTGAGAACGCCTGCATTGCGTTCCCCTTGCTCACTTCATAGCCTGAGAACAACCAATGTTGACCTTGACCGAACGCCGCCGTCTCGCACTTGTCGCTGTGATGAGCCTGATCGCCCTGCCAGCGATTGCGTTGATGCGCAACGACTCGCCACAGAGCGACTCCGCGACGCAGACAACGACAACTGCGAGTCAGACAAAAACTCCTGATAACTCAGAGCCAGCCGACCCCGCCTTCTTGCCGATTCCGAGCGAATCACTAGCACCCGAGATCATCACCGTCAATGTTCCCGCACCCCCGTCGGGTTCAATCGTCAAAGGGTCCGCTTCGTTTATCCGCTGGCCCAAGACTATGGGACTGCGTCCATGCGCCACTCCACACGCTCTCATTGGGGCCATCATCACCATTACCAACCTCAATAATGGGCGAACTCTGAAGTGCAATAACGTGTCAATCCAATCCCTGACTAGTGGCCACATCATCTTGATTCATACAGAAGTATTTCTTGAGATTGCTGATCTTGTTGATGCCCCACTGCCTACCCAAATCAGTTTCTGAGACTTTCACCGTGACTCACTCTCAACGCGACATCACCGAGTTATTGACCGTTCATGGTCTTGCTCCGCGCCGATCCTTTGGTCAAAACTTTGTCTGTGATCCGAATACAGTTCGTCGCATTGCACGTATGGCCAATGTTGGTCCCACCGACCATGTCATTGAAATTGGCGCCGGATTAGGTTCGCTGACATTGGCACTTGCCGAAACTGGGGCGCGCATTACCGCTATTGAAATTGATCGTGGCATCGCCCCCGTGTTGAGCGATGTCGTCAAGCATGTCGACAATGTCAACGTCATAGTTGGTGACGCCCTCGAACTTGATTGGTCCACATTAATTACTCCAGGTTCATCTGCCATCGTGGTTGCCAACTTGCCATACAACGTTGCCACTCCGTTAGTTGCCGATCTTCTCGACACAGTTCCTTCGATCTCACGCTTTGTCGTGATGGTGCAAAAAGAAGTTGCTCTGCGATTGGCCTCAGTCGCTGGATCATCTGACTACGGGGCAGTAAGTGTCAAGGTTGCCTACTGGGCCACCGCTCGCATTCTCGGTGATGTACCTCCAAGCGTGTTCGTCCCTCGTCCAAAAGTCACCTCAAGCATCATTGAAATCACACGCCGAACTGAGCCCGCTGTGGGTCCCCACATTGAGTCGCAGCAGTTATTTTGCATTGTGCGCACTGCATTTGGACAACGCCGAAAAATGTTGCGTCGTTCACTAGCCACGATGACGACTGCAGAAATTTTTGCACGGGCCGATGTCTCACCTGAGGCTCGTCCTGAGGAACTTAATGTTCATCAGTGGGGTCGGCTTGCCACAGCGATTGAAGAGAAGCGACGTCAACCAGCAGTTGAAAAATGAACGTCGCTGCACACACCCAACAATTGATCGCTCCAGCGAAACTGACCTTGAGTTTGCGGATCACGGGCTTGCGTAGCGATGGCTTTCACCTCATTGAAGCAATCATGACAACACTTGAATTGCATGATGTCTTGACAGTCGTTGATAACTCTCACGGCTTATCTTTTACAGGACCGTTTGCAGAGGGTCTCAGAAATGATGCATCTAATTTGGTGACGCGTGCCCTAACATTCGTCGGGCGGTCAGCGAACATTGTGGTGACAAAAAATATTCCCCATGGAGGAGGTCTCGGAGGTGGCTCAACAAACGCTGCGGCGATTCTTCGTTGGGCAGGCCGAACCTCGCCAAGTGATGTCATTGACAGTGCGACGCTCGGGGCTGATGTTCCCTTTTGTCTCGTCGGTGGCCAGGCTCACGTTTCTGGAATCGGTGAAATCATCCAACCAATCTCTCTTGAAGCGCAAAGAATCACCCTGATCGTTCCTCCACTTCATGTGAGTACACCGAGGGTCTACCAGGCATGGGACGCGATGGGCGGACCTCGCAGTGACGGACCTAACGATCTTGAACCCGCAGCAATTCAAGTTGAACCCGAGTTAGCCCGCTGGCGCGACCGAATACGCGAGGTCACGGGAGATCCACCAGCCCTAGCGGGGAGTGGCGCCACATGGTTTGTGACTAATCAGTTGCCAGAACAAGGTCAGGCGTTGCGCGAAGCACTGCCCGATGCCTATGTCATTGAGACCCGCACAAGGCAGTGATGCCACATTGCCCGCAGGGCAAGCTCGTTACTTACGCTGACGCTGGTGACGCGTACGGCGGAGCATCTTCTTGTGCTTCTTCTTGCGCATGCGCTTACGACGCTTTTTAATTAACGAACCCATAGAACCTCTCCGACGACAGGCTTACCACGCTAGCGAGTCCAGTCCGTCTATCCAAACGGAAGAGCACAAGGAGTGAACAAACTCATCAGGCAAAGTTGTCAAAAGCAGATAACTTTGGTACCAGTTGACCCTCACAAGGTCTTCTCCCCTTCCGGGGTCGTCCAATGGTAGGACCGTGGATTTTGATTCCACTAATAGGGGTTCGAGCCCTCTCCCCGGAGCCAATCGTTGTTTTTGCAGTACTCGTTTGGGCATTTTTCGTCTTTGGGTCGAGTCATTGATGGGGTGAGCCCCACCGCGTTCTATGATTTGGAGCACCACACCCAATAGCGGAGGCCGCAGTTGAACCACATAGACAAAGTGACGACCAAAAGAATGTCTTTGTATTCGGGTCGCACCCACCCAGCATTGGCGCAAGAAGTCGCTGGTTTTCTCGGTATCGATCTTGGAGAGCACAATCTCGTTCAATTTGCCAACGGAGAAGTTCGCCCCCGCTTTGGTGAAAGCGTCCGTGGCTCGGATGTTTTCATTATGCAGAGTCATTTCGGCTGTGACGGTCGATCAATCAATGACTCGATCATGGAACAACTGATCATGATTGATGCTGCCCAGAGGGCTTCAGCCAAGCGCATTACTGCCGTGTGCCCGTTCTACGGTTATGCCCGTCAAGACCGCAAAGCCGAAGGTCGTGAGCCGATCACGGCCCGTTTAATCGCTGATCTTTTCAAAGCTGCCGGCGCTAAGCGCATGGTTTCCATTGACCTCCACAGTGGTCAGATCCAAGGTTTCTTTGATGGTCCCGTTGATCACCTCACGGCTATCCCAGTGATTGAAAAATACATTCGTGAAAACGCCAAAAATCCCGTCATCGTCTCTCCAGATGCTGGACGAATCAAGGTTGCTGAAAGAATGCAACAGCACTTGGGAGCCGATCTCGGTGCCGACCTGGCTTTCGTGTACAAACGTCGCCCGAAGGGCAGCACAAACGTCGCCCAAGCCCTTGATGTGATCGGTGATGTCGAAGGACGGCTCTGCATCTTGACAGACGACATGATTGACACTGGTGGAACCATCGTTTCCGCAGCACATCTGCTACTCGACAAAGGAGCCACGGAAGTCTGGGCCATGGCCACCCACGGCGTTCTCTCGGGACCCGCTGTCGAGCGTTTGGCGAACTCGCAGATCAATCGAGTGGTCCTGACCAACACCCTTCCGTTGAGCCCTGAAGCCAAGATTGACAAGATCCAAGTGCTCTCAGTGGGCAAAATCATTGCCGACGCCCTCGAAGCTGTCTTTGACGACACCAGCGTCAGCGAAATCTTCGGTGGGGAAAACCAAGCCTGAACCTGAGCAATATCTCGGTTCCTCCTGCTCGTCAGAGTGCAGAAACCGCTTTTTTGCCTCTAGCCTTGGCATCTGTCTCTGAGCGTCTGGATCGTATGGTCCAGTTTGAAAGGTCTCGCCATGTCCACCACCCTTGTCGCTACAACTGGTCGTAACACGGGAAGTGCGGCTTCACGCCGCCTCCGTCGCGAAGAAAAGATCCCCGCCGTGATTTACGGTCAGGGCATGGCCCCTGTTTCCGTCATCATCGATCGCCGCGATCTGCGCCTCGCACTGTCTGGTGCTGCTGGCACCAACACCATTCTTGAAATCGCTGTGGACGGCAACGTCTACCCCGCCGTGGTCAAAGAGCTGCAACGTCACCCAGTTCGCCGCACCGTGGCACATGTTGATTTCTTGCGCATCAACATGAGTGAAGAACTCACCATTGCAGTTCCAGTGCGCTTGGTCGGAGAAGCTAAAGCCGTTGTCGCAGAAGGTGGACTCGTTGACCCATCAGAAGACACGATTGATATTGTGACCACCCCGGCCAACATGCCGAGTGAAATCGCCATTGACATCTCTGAAATGCAGCCTGGTGATGTGATCCGTCTTGGAGCCATCACTTTGCCGAAGGGCACTCGTGCGCTTGGCGATCCTGATCTTCCCATCGTGACTGCCATTGCTGGTTCAAAGGCCGAAGTCGCTCCTGTCGCCGCTCCTGCTGGCGAAGGCGCAGTTGTAGCCGCCACTGATGACAAGTCCAAGTCCTGAGATAGCCAATGGGCCTCTTTGGCCGCTCATCTAGATCTTCAGATGTATCGGGAAAAAACACGTCTTCATTCGATGCCCTAGTGATCGGCCTCGGTAATCCTGGTCAACAATATGCGCGCTCGCGACACAATGTCGGCGAAGAAGTTGTCGTTGAACTTGCTCGCAGAGGCAACGAAGCGTTGAAATCTGGTCGGGACTCCGCCTTGGTTGCCGAAGTCCGCATCACAAATGCGACTCAAAACACCAAACGTGCCGTGCTTGCATTCCCGACCACATTTATGAATGAAAGCGGGCAGGCGGTCAGCAAATTAATGCGCCGTTACGGATTTAAGTCTGTTGATGTATTGATCGTTGTTCAAGACGAACTTGATCTTGCACCTGGCACCGTCAAAATAAAAAAGGGCGGAGGGTTGAGCGGACATAATGGCTTGCGAAGTATCGCCTCGCACGTCGCAACACAGGAGTTCATCCGTGTCCGTCTTGGTGTCGGCAAACCCAGCAACAAGGAACAAGGAGCCAACCACGTGCTCGCCAAAGTTCCCGCTGGGGAACGCCAACTTTTAGATGTAGCAGTCAATGTTGCCGCTGATGCAGTGGAAAAAATCATCCTTGATGGCGTTGACGCTGCCATGAACATGTACAACACATTGTGAGTAGCAGCCCTCCACAAAAAACCGTGACACACAACGCCCTGTCGGGAGTCTTGGCGTCGTTGCCGATGGCCCTACGTGATGATCGCGCGCTGATGACCTTAATCGGATCGCCTGATGGAACGGTCGCAGTTCCAGAAACAGCGCGCAGCATCGCTGTCGCCGCTCTCGCTCAATTGTCGGGACGCCGCCCAGTAGTCGTGGCCTGCCCGACAAGCACCATGGCTGCACAGTTAGCTGACGACATCAAAGCATTTATGCCCCCTGGTGATGTGATGCTCTTCCCCGCATGGGAAACCTTGCCTTTTGAGCGCGTCAGCCCGAGTGTTGAAACAATGGGGCGACGACTAGAAGTGTTGTGGCGTCTCCAAGACCCAGAGCGGTCTCCGCAGATCATTGTCGCTTCAATGCGCGCCCTGCTACAACAACTTGGCCCCGATACGGTGACCAATGCTCCCGTGATTATTCGTCGTGGAAGCTCTCTCGATCCTGATGAATTAATGCGTACTTTGATCAACGGTGGCTATCGCCGCGAGGAACTCGTGGAACACCGTGGCGAGGTGGCTCGCCGGGGAGCGATCGTTGACATTTTTCCGTCAACAGCCGACGCCCCAATCCGAGTCGATCTTTGGGGCGATGAGGTAGACCGCCTGACAACTTTTTCGGTACATGACCAACGCAGCGACGAGGATCTTGAGGAGTTCACGATCTTCCCCGCCCGTGAACTCATTTTGAATGATGCTGTGCGCGCTCGTGCCAGTTCTTTTGTTGCCTCTGAGCCGTGGGGGCGCGAGCATTGGGAACGTCTCAGCGAGGGTTTACTTTTTGACGGCATGGAGAGTTGGTTGCCGTGGCTCACACACAGCCCGACGCTACTCAGTGATGTCTTGCCCAAGGGATCAAAGATGTTGCTGATTGAGCCGCGCCGGATGCGCGATCGAGCAGTTGATCTGTTAGCCGAGGAAGCTGATCTCGCGAAAGCCTTGGCTTCGTCCTGGGCGCGTGACGCGAATCGCGATTTCCCTCGTCTGTATTCTCCACCTGACCGTCTACTCAGTGAAACACGCGGCTCATGGAATCTCATACCCGTCGCCGATGGTCCAGACATGCCTCTCATGGAATCAAGTGGTTGGGGCGCAATGGCTGGTAACGGCGAAGGAATTGCTGAGCGAATGCGTACTTTACTGTCGTCGGGTTATCGCCTCATCGTGGCCGCCGACGGAGAAAGTTCCGCCAATCGTCTGAGTGAAATACTTAGTCATGCTGGACTACAACTCTCGGTGCACGCAACGCCAGTCAATGGCGCTGCGACTCATCTCGCCAATGCTGGAGGAGCAATCGTGGTCACCTCGCTACATCGAGGCTTCTGCATTCCTTCAGCGAAGTTGGCCGTTATCACCGAGGCCGACATCACAGGGCGCAGACGATCGCATCGTGCGCCGCGACCTAAACGACGCGAAGGTGTCACGGTCTTCGAAGACTTAAAAACTGGCAATTACGTCGTGCACTACATCCATGGCGTTGCAAAATTTGAGGGCATGGTCAAACGCACTGTTGGCGGCATTGAGCGAGACTATTTGTTGTTGGCGTATAAGGGTGGCGACAAGGTTTATGTCCCTTCAGACCAAATTGACACAGTTCGTCATTACGTCGGCGGAGAAGCACCAGTTTTGCATCGACTTGGTGGAGGAGATTTTGCTCGTTCGAAAGCCAAAGTCCGCAGTGCAGTTCGTGAGATCGCCCAAGAGTTAGTGGTCTTATACCAAAAACGTGTCAATGCCCAAGGTCATGCTTTTTCTTCAGACACACCATGGCAAATTGAAATGGAAGACTCTTTTCCATTTGTTGAAACTCCTGATCAGAAAAAAGCCATTGAGGATACCAAGGCAGATATGGAACAGGCTTTCCCCATGGACCGTCTGGTGTGTGGAGATGTTGGTTTCGGTAAAACAGAAATCGCGGTGCGCGCTGCGTTTAAAGCCATCCAAGATGGAATGCAAGTTGCAGTTTTGGTGCCGACCACGCTGTTGGCCTCGCAACACGGCAATACTTTTTCTGACCGATTTGCCGGTTATCCCGTGCGAGTTGAAGTCCTTTCACGCTTTCTCACTCATGCCGAAGCAAACAAAGTGATGAAGGGGCTTGAGAGTGGCGAAGTTGATTGCGTCATTGGAACTCATCGCTTGTTATCCAACGGCATCAAATTCAAGAAACTCGGATTGCTCATCGTGGACGAGGAACAGCGCTTCGGCGTACAACACAAAGAAGCAATGAAGTTACTGAAGAATGATGTCGATGTTTTGACCCTGACAGCCACGCCAATTCCACGAACTTTAGAAATGAGTTTGGTGGGCATTCGCGATCTCAGTTTGCTACAAACTCCCCCAGCAGATCGCCAGCCGATTCTTACCTTTGTTGGAGAGTACGATGAGCGTGTCGCCGTTGAATCAATTCGTCGTGAACTGTTACGTGAAGGTCAAGTGTTCTGGGTCCACAACCGCGTCCAGTCGATTGAGGAATGTGCTACGCGACTGCGCGAACTCGTACCAGAAGCACGTATCGCCGTCGCTCACGGGCAAATGGATGAAGGCACCCTTGAACAAGTAGTTGTTGATTTCTGGGAAGGCGAATTTGACGTTTTGGTGTGCACGACGATCATTGAAAGTGGCATTGACATGCCAACAGTGAACACTTTGGTGGTTGAGCGTGCCGATCTCCTTGGCCTCGGACAAATGCATCAACTACGTGGGCGCGTCGGTCGCAGTGGACAACGCGCCTATGCCTATCTCTTTCATCCACGCGATAAGATTCTCACGGAAGAGGCGTACGAAAGACTCCGTACCATCGGCGAATCAACCGAACTGGGAAGCGGCTTCAAGATTGCGATGCGGGATCTTGAAATTCGCGGAGCAGGCAACCTCCTCGGCGAGTCACAGAGTGGGCACATAGCTGCCGTTGGCTATGACCTCTATTGCCAAATGGTCACTGAAGCCGTCGGGGAAATGAAAGGTGAGCCGATACACGAGCCCTCCGATATTCGCATTGATGTTCCAACCGATGCGTATCTTCCCAAGGACTATGTTGCCAAAGAAGAACTGCGCCTTGAGGCGTACCGTCGATTGGCTTTGGTGTCCGGCGCCGAAGAAGTGACCGACATCCGCAATGAATGGGTGGACCGCTATGGACCCGTGCCAAAACCCGCTGAAGCGTTACTGACTGTTGGCTTATTGCGCGCCGAATGCCACCGACTCGGACTCAATGACCTGAACATCACCACCTCGCAAGCCCGACTCGGACCGCTTGATCTCAAGGTCAGTGAAACTGCCCGTTTGAAGCGACTTTCTCGGGGCGCCTTGCACAAAGAGTCGGCTCGCCAACTCATTCTGCCGATACCGCGTGACAAAGAGCCAGCAGCATTTCTTGTTGAATTTCTCCGTGAACTCATCCCTCCCCAGTCCGCCGAGTAGTTTTGTTCATTGTGCTTACCACTCGTCGAATCGCCACTTCCACAGTTGTCATCGTGGCCTTGCTAGCAACCTTGTCCTCATGTTCATCCGTCAGTAACGATGCCATTCGCTTTAACGGTGAATCACTTGCGGCTGATGATTTCGAAGATCTCCTCGTTGGATTTTCCCAAGCCGTCCCGTCAGCCCTCAGTGCCAGCGGCAACATCACGACGACATCCGCACAAGCCTTTCTGCAGGACTGGATCTCAACACAGGTTTTGCGCGCAGCGTTGAGGGATGCCGGCGTAGAAATCTCCGATGAGAATCGCGCGACTGCACTTGAAGGTCTACAACAAGCCAACGGCTTTAACGAGGCTCCTCAACATGTTCAAGATTTTTACGTTCTCGCTGGATCGGCCCAGGCGGCCGCATCGCAGGCGTTCGCACTTGGGGACGAAGAAATCAGAAAAATATACGATCAAGGCGCGATTCAATCTGGTGCCGTGTGCCTGCGGGCGATCTTGACCGAGACTCAAGAACAGATGGACTTGGTGTCCACTCTCCTATCTGCAGGGCAAGATTTCGGGGCAACCGCTGAGCAATTCTCCATTGATACAACTGGGGCCAACGGCGGTGTGATCAGTGACGAGGCCAGTGGGTCGCAGTGCATCAGCCAAGAAATCTACGAGAGCCAATTCTCACCTGACTTCCTCGCCGCTCTCGCAGATGTGCCAGTGGGTGGACTGTCAGTCCCCTTTGAAATTCCCAACGCTGGTTGGGTCATTCTTCTCATCCGTCCATACGACGAGGTGTCTGCAGATCTCCCAGTTCTGATTGCAGGCAGTGCTGTCACCGATGTGACTGATCCGATGATGCAGAGTGCCAAAATTTGGGTAAACCCACAATATGGACGCTGGGATCTTGAGTCGCAGAGCATCGTTCCCCTGAGCTAATGCCCACTATTGAAGTCATTGGTCTTGGCCCTGCTGGGGACGAATTCATCACCGACTTCACCAAACAACGAATTGCCGCTCACCAACACCGATATCTCAGGACGACACAACATCCCAGTGCACATCTAGTTGCTGATGCAATAAGTTTTGATGCACACTATGAATCTGCAACAAATTTTGAAGCGGTATATGCGAGAATCACCGAAGATTTAGTTGCAGCAGCTCTCAAGTTTGGCGCAGTGTTATATGCCGTTCCTGGTTCACCATTGATATTGGAGAGAACAGTCCGACTGCTTCTAGATGATCCGCGTATTGAGTGCATCGTGCAACCAGCAATGGGTTTTTTGGAAGTTGCTTGGTCTCGATTAGGCATTGACCCCATCGAGCAAGGTGTGCAGTTGATCGATGGTCACCAATTTTCAACGGCTGCCGCAGGGCTAAGTGGTCCGCTGCTCGTGGCCCACTGCCATGCCAATTGGGTTCTCTCCGATATCAAATTGGCCGCCGAAGATTCAGCGGAACTGAGCAATGACGACATACCTGTGGTGATTCTGCACCATCTTGGTCTCGCTGATGAAGTGGTTATGACTGTTCCCTGGAGCGAACTTGATCACACTCTCGAGGCCGACCATCTCACTTCACTATTTATTCCAGCATTGCGCAGTCCCGTTGGGCGCGACCTCATTGCCTTTCATGAACTTGCCCGTACCTTGCGCCGCGAATGCCCATGGGACCGTGAGCAAACTCATCAATCGTTAACCACGTACCTGTTGGAAGAGACCTATGAAGTTGTTGATGCGTTAGCGACTCTGAATGTTGATGATCCTGCGAGTGATGAACATCTCATGGAAGAACTTGGTGATCTGCTGTACCAAATCGAGTTTCACGCGGCGATCGCCGAGCAGCAAGGACGTTTCACGATGGGTGATATTGCACGTGGCATTCACGACAAGTTGATTCGTCGTCACCCACACGTTTTCGCCTCAAGTAGCCCCGAGCAAGAACCCGATCAGGCAACACTGCTGCAATCCTGGAATGACATCAAAAAAGCGGAAAAACTGGCCAAAGGCATCATCGCTGGACCCTTTGATGACATACCCCAAGCCACTGGTTCATTGGCTTACGCCTCTGCCGTTTTGAAGAAAACCACTCAAGCCAACCTCCCGATCACGACCACTGGTCAGTCACTATCGGATATCTCCGATCTCGGCCTGCATCTGCTTGAAGTCGTCGCTGAATGCCGTTCACGCGGCATTGACCCCGAGGTCGCCCTGCGAAATGTAACCAACGCTCAGCGATTGGCGGCCGAACAACATCTCAAAGCCTGATGGGTTTGGATGTCAGAGTCACTAGTTTGGAGTCATGAGCGAGATCATCAGTATTTTCGGCCGAGAGGTTTTGGACTCCCGAGGTAACCCCACAGTCGAAGTTGAAGTTGAACTTGATTCTGGAGCCCGAGGTCGAGCCATGGTTCCCTCGGGTGCAAGCACCGGCGAACATGAGGCTGTTGAGTTGCGTGACGGTGGTCGTCGCTACGGCGGTAAGGGCGTTCTCACTGCGGTGGGCTTTGTCAATGGCGAGATTGAAAGTGCTTTGGTGGGTTGTGATGCTCTTGAACAACGCATGGTAGATACGGTCCTCAAGGACCTTGATGACACGCCCAACAAATCCCGCCTTGGCGCCAACGCAATGTTGGGAACAAGTCTCGCTATCGCAAAAGCTGCCGCAAACTCTCTTGGTCTCCCGTTATGGCGCTCTATCGGCGGACCGAACTCTCACGTCTTGCCCGTGCCGATGATGAATGTGATTAACGGTGGTGCTCATGCTGACAACACTCTTGATCTCCAAGAGTTCATGATTATGCCGATCGGCGCTCCGAGCTTTCGAGAGGCTTTGCGTTGGGGAACTGAAACGTATTACCAAATCAAAAAGATTTTGCAATCTCGCGGTTTGTCGACCGCCGTCGGCGATGAGGGTGGATTCGCTCCGAACTTGGCAAGCAATGAAGATGCCATCAAAATTTTGCTTGAGGGAATTACTGCTTCAGGCTTTACACCTGGCACCGACATTGCCATAGCTCTCGACCCAGCCATGAGCGAAATCTACAAAGACGGCTGCTATCACCTCGCAGGCGAGGGCAAGGTCCTCACGAGCGATGAACTCGTTGATTACTGGGCTCGTCTTGTCAACACATACCCCATCGTCTCGATTGAAGATGGCATGGCAGAAGATGATTGGGATGGCTGGTCTGCTCTCTCACAAGAACTCGGAAGCAGAGTTCAACTCGTCGGGGACGACCTGTTTGTCACCAACGCTGCCCGCCTTGCGATGGGTATTGAACGCAAGATTGGCAACAGCGTGCTCATCAAACTCAACCAAATTGGCACTCTCACAGAAACCCTGGAAACGATCGAATTGGCATCCCGCCATCGCTACACCAGCGTGATGAGTCATCGCAGTGGCGAGACCGAAGATGCCACAATCGCCGATCTATCTGTGGCCACGAATTGTGGTCAGATTAAAACTGGTGCTCCAGCGCGTAGTGACCGAGTTGCCAAGTACAACCAGCTGCTACGGATTGAAGAGCAGTTGGGCGAAACGGCAGCTTTTCGCGGTCGATCAGCCCTCGCCCCACTTGCCTGAACCTCGTCAGTCTTGGCATGACGCCACTTGCCCGTCTCAAACGGGCAGAATAAAGGGATGTCGCGCGGAAATAAAACCACAAGCATCCCGCGCTCTAAAACACGTGCCAAGAAATCTCCGACAAAGAAGGCCCGCTCAAAAATCGCTTTGGCCACAGATCACACCCGACCTACGCCACGTTCCGAACGAATTGTTCCCAAAGTTCTCGGGCGCATTGCGATCGGCGTCGGTGCCCTTGTGGTCTTCATTTCCTTCGGCAACTCTTTCTTGGTCTTGCCCGCCACGTCCTGGTTTGGGCAACGAAGCGAAGTCTCGGGGCGGGAAAAAGAACTGGAGATTATTCGCAAGGCCAATGACGAACTGCAAACCGAAGTTGATCGACTCAAGACGGCTGCCGGGGTGCAGGACGCAGCCCGAGATGAATTGGGCTTCATCTTGGCGGGTGAGTCGCGCCGACAGATCATTGGTGACAACCGAGCGCCAGTGGACCTCCCCAATGGCTGGCCGTACGATCTCATCACCCAAATCGTGACCATCAAGGTTGCCGAGGTGGTCGTTGAGGCTTCTCAGCAGACCCCGTGAGACCAAGTTAACTGTGACTTCGACAGTAACGATGAGCACTTCATGGGAGTAATGTCTCATCTGTTGGGAGCAGTTCTCAGCACTTGTACACAGGGGTTCAATCGTGACTGGTGGCAGCATTCTTGGTAATCGTGTTCTTCGCAAAGAAGATCCAAAGTTTCTTACAACTGGCGGTGAGTACGTTGACGACTTGCTGAATGAGCCGAGTCTCGTAGGGGGTCTTCACGTCACGTATGCGCGGTCCTCGGCAGCTCATGCGCGCGTCTTGTCAATCGATACCTCAGAAGCAGAATCAATGCCGGGTGTCGTCGCGGTTTTCACCGCGGCCTCACTTGACTTGCAGCCTATACCAGCGGCCTTCAACCCAATGGTCGCGCGCACACTTCTTGCGAGCGACAAAGTGCGATATGTCGGCGAGCCAATCGTGGCTATCGTCACCGAAACTCGTGAACAAGGTGAAGATGCCGCTGAGGCAATCATCGTTGATTACGACTATCTCGAAGTATTCGTTGACCTTGAAACATCAATGGCGAGTAGCACACATATCTACGAATCCGCTGGAAGCAATGTTGTCTTTGATACAACTGCGCTTGGTATTCCAGAAAACACTGGTGACGCTTATTTTGAAGGTTGCGAAGTCATCGTGAAAGGTCGCTTCCTGAATCAGCGCGTCGCACCTTGTCCGTTAGAAGTTCGTGGTGCTGCTGCCGTATGGGGTGACGATGGACGTTTGACACAATGGCTTTCAACTCAGCACGCCCAAGGTACAGTCGCTCCGATCGCTGCCGCTAATGGTGTCGCCGAGACTCAAGTTCATATTCTCACCCCCGATGTTGGTGGCGGATTTGGAGCCAAGATTGGCGCCTATCCAGAAGAACTTCTGCTCGGTGTAATCGCCAAGAAAGTTGGTCGTGCCGTGAAGTGGCGCGAGACGAGGAGCGAGTCAATGGTTGCTCTTGGCCATGGTCGCGCACAGCTGCAGTACATCACTTTGGGCGGAACTAAAGCCGGCAAAGTCACCCACTACCAGTTGTGGGCGATTCAAGATGCTGGCGGATTTGCTGATATGGGAACGATCTTGGCCCCATTCATGACTCGCCCTATGTCAAGTGGCGTGTATGCAATTCCCAATATTGAATGTCGCACGACCTCCGTCGTCACCAACACAACTCCTGTTGTTGCCTATCGCGGCGCTGGGCGTCCCGAAGCAACGGCAGCGATTGAACGCGCCATGGATCTATTTGCCTTTGAGATCGGTATGGATCCCGCTGAAGTCCGACGGATCAACTTGATCCCCAAGTTCCTTGAGCCACACACGACTGTTGTCGGTCAGACCTATGACGTTGGCGATTATGAGACTGCGCTGGACAAGGCCTTGCAGGTCGCCGGTTACGCCGAGTTGCGCGCCGAGCAGGCGAAGCGTCGTGCGGGTGGTGACACCAAGCAGTTAGGTATCGGCGTCAGCGTGTACGTCGAAATCACTGGTGGTGTCGGCAACGGCGAATCAGCAAAAGTTGAAGTGCTTGATGACGGTCGTGCTGTGGTCTACACCGGCACGTCTCCTCATGGACAAGGTCACGACACAGCATGGTCCATGCTTGTACAAGAGCAGACCGGCATCCCAATCGACAAGATTGAACTTGTCTGGGGCGACACCGACCTTGTTCCGATCGGTACTGGCACCATGGGTTCACGATCCTTGCAACAGGGTGGAAACGCAGTCTTCGCAGTGGCCGGCGAATTGGTCAATAAGGCCAAGTCAGTCGCCGCGCGCATTCTTGAAGTGAGCGAAGCCGATGTTGTCTTGGATAAAGATCGCGCTTCCTTCCATGTTGTGGGCACACCAGCGGTCACAAAAACTTGGGCAGATCTCGCCGTCGCCGAAAAATCATCTGGCGGCCTCAACCATGCCGATGTCATCAACGTCTCCGGCGCAACTTTCCCCTTTGGGGCACATGTTGCTGTCGTGGAAGTTGACACTGAGACAGGCAAAGTTCGCCATATTGCGCACACTGCCTGTGACGATGCTGGCAAAGTTCTCAATCCGTTGCTCCTCGAGGGTCAGATCCACGGTGGCGTGGCTCAGGGAGCCGCTCAAGCGCTGCTCGAAGAGGTTATGTACGACTCTGATGCCAACCCGATCACATCCAACTTGGCGGACTACGGCTTCATCTCAGCGGCCGAACTGCCGAGCGTCACGGTGGTGCATATGGAGACTCCGACCCCCATCAACTTGCTGGGAGCCAAAGGCATTGGCGAATCAGGCACTATCGGCTCAACGCCAGCCCTGCAGTCCGCCGTTGTTGATGCTGTCTCACATTTAGGCGTGCGCAATATCGAAATGCCGTGCACCGCTGAGCGCGTCTGGCAAGCAATCCAAGCCGCACGTTGAGATAAAAACTGACAAATCTTCGTGGGTGAGGCTCCTCAGACCCATCATTTGTAGGATACAACCTTATGTCTGTCTCCCCGATTCTCGCCAGCAGATTGGTCCGCCACTTTGGTTCTGGTGTCAACATTGTCAAAGCAGTCGATGGGGTTGACCTCGAAGTTCGGCAAGGCGAAATCTTTGGTTTCCTTGGGCCCAACGGTGCCGGCAAGAGCACAACAGTGCGCATGCTCACAACCTTGCTCAAGCCCACCTCGGGGACTGCCACCGTGGCAGGGTATGACGTCGTCAAAAATGCTGACCTAGTTCGACGCTCCATCGGTGTGGCACTCCAAGATGCCGCCATCGATCCATTGATGACTGGTCGTGAACTGTTGGCTTTGCAAGCAGTTCTCTATGGTCTGTCGAAAAATGCTGGGAAAACTCGCGGCGAAGAACTGCTTGGGCGCGTTGGTCTAACCGAGGCTGCTGACCGCCGCGTCGGGACGTATTCCGGCGGCATGCGACGTCGCCTTGACCTAGCTCTCTCGCTTGTTCACGAACCCACCGTGTTGTTTCTTGATGAGCCGACGACAGGTCTCGACCCCATGAGTCGTTTGACGTTATGGGAGGAAGTCAAACGTCTCAATGCTGGCGGAACGACTGTTCTTCTCACCACCCAATACCTTGAGGAAGCCGATCAACTCGCTGATCGAGTGGCAATCATTGACCATGGACGAATTGTTCGACAAGGTGCGCCGCGTGAACTCAAAGCGATGGTTGGCTCACCCACTTTGAGTATCAAAGTGGGGAGCGATCAGTCCGAAGAAGCCCGCTCTATCCTGGCGCGCTTTGGTGATTTACGCACGACATCAGAAGGCACATTGGGAGTCGGCCTCGCACGCGGTGCCGAAGACGTCGCAACAGTGATCCGCGCACTTGACGAAGCTGGACTCAAGGTTCGTCATCTAGAACTTGACGAACCCAGTTTGGATGATGTCTTCGCCGAGGCAACGGGACATCGCCTTGAAGGCGCAGGTAAGACTGATACAGGTGAGAAAAATTCCGAAGCGGTGGATACACAAGAAACTCAAGGCCGTCGCAAGCGCCGTGACCGTTGATGAATATCGCGATAACTGCTCCGCATTTGATGAAGTCCCCGCGATCGTTGCGTTCGCTATTCCAACACAGTTTTGTGCTCACGAAGCGCAGCGTGCTCGGCCGTTTACGCCAGCCGGCAATCATTGCTCCTTCTTTTATTTTCCCGTTATTTTTTGCCGCTCTTGGCTCAGCAAGTTTTCACAAGTTGGCCGAGGACCCCTACTTCACCAAAAATATCGCCACATCATTTTTGAACTATGCCATCGCCGGAGCCGTTCTCCAGGGCGTACTCTTTTCTTCAATTTCGGCAGCAAGCGATTTAGCAATTGACATTGAACAAGGTTTCTTTGAAAGATTGCTCGCTTCACCTATCAGTCGCACCTCTATCGTCTTGGGTCGCCTGGCTGGGAGCATGGTCGTTGCCGTGATTCAAGTGACAATATTCCTACTGGTATTTATCGGCGCTGGAGCGCGCCTCAAGAGTGGTCCATTGGGATTCATTGGACTCGTCATCGGAGGGGCTTTATTGAGCCTCGCCATGAGCGCGATGATGGCAGGCTTAGCGATCAAAAGTGGAAGTTCCGAAGTGGTACAAAGTGCCTTTCCATTAATCTTTGTTTTGATGTTTTTATCTTCGGCGTTTTTCCCACGTCATTACATGAGTGGCTGGTATCGAACTGTCGCTGACTGGAATCCGATATCGCACATCGTTGAAGGTTTCCAGGGTTTCATCAACCAGGAACTTGATTTCTCACAGTTCGCAAAGGCCTGGCTGCTCCCCCTCGCAGTTGCCATCGTCAGTATCTTTTTCGCGCTCCGCTCACTCTCGAAACGACTAGCCGCATCATGAGTTCATCTCCTGTCTCCTCGTCCATAGAAACTGGACTGCACGCTGCCCAACCAATAGATGTCATCAAGGTTCTTGTGCAACGTTCGATGATGCGAGTTCGTCGCATGCCTTCGGCATTCATCCCGTCATTGATCATGCCAGTTTTTCAACTCATTGCCTTCAGCGGTGCTTTCGGATTTGCGGTGACAAGTCTCGGGATCAAGAATGCCCTTGATTGGTATGTGCCGCTGAACGCCATTCAGGGTGCCAGTTTCGGCGCAGTGGGTGTCAGTTTCGGTCTCATCAACGATATGCAAACTGGCTTCTTTGATCGCATCTTGTTGGCACCAACGCGTCGCTGGGTGATGGTCGCCGCTCCCCTCGCCGCTGCAATCGTGCGTTGCATCGTGCCCGTAGCCTTCGTCATTATCATCGGATTTCTGGGAGGAATGAATACTCCTGGCGGACTATTGGCACTTGTATGCCTGGCGATCTCAGCAATTGGTATCGGCCTCGTGTCTTGTGCCTTTGCTTTGGGACTGACATTTCGTCTGCAAAATCTTGGAGCCGCAACGTTGACTCAATTTGGTATCTTCTTCACGATTTTTCTCTCCACATCACAAGTTCCTATTTCTGCAATGACTGGATGGTTGAGTTCAGTGGCACGGATCAATCCAATGACTAATGTGTTGCGTCTTGCGCGACAAGGTTTCCTTGGTGACGTCACTTGGGAAGGTTCCTGGGGTGGATTGTTGGCAATCGCCGTCTTGCTCTTGCTCTCCTGCTGGTATGCCATAGCGGGCATCAAGAAATTCGACCAGTAATCCACACAATTCACCGAGACGAACTCACCGTTTACGCTCTTCAGCGAATACTCTGCCATGGTGCGCATTGTCAGTTTGCTTCCCTCAACAACAGAGATTGTTTTTGACCTTGGCTTAGGAGAGCAACTTCTCGGCGTCACCTTTGAGTGCAATTTCCCCGCCGAGGCCCGTCAAGGTCGAGAAATTGTGGTGGGTGGCATGGACACCACACATCTCACGCCACTGGAGATAGACGAACTCGTGCGCTCTCGTCTGGCATCGGGTGACGAGTTGTATTCCCTTGATGATGCAGCCTTGGCACGTTGCAATCCAGACCTCATTTTGAGTCAAGATCTCTGTCGCGTGTGTGCAGTTCCCAGCGGCGAGGTGGATAAAGCCATTTCCCGACTGAACTGCCATGCCACGGTTCTCCAAATTGATCCCCACACTTTGAATGAGGTGATTGAGTCAGTTCAAACTGTGGCAGATGCCGCTGGCGTGTCCGAACGCGGGCGGACTCTCGTGGAATCGCTACATCAACGATTGAAGAACCTTTCCAAGCGCACCGAACGTCATCTCAATGGGCGGGAACGACCGACAGTCTTTATCCTTGAGTGGGTTGACCCGCCTTTTGTTGGCGGTCATTGGGTACCCGACATTGTGGTAGCCGCGGGCGCTGAGCCGATTTTGTCCCGTGCTGGAGAACGCTCTGTCCCGACGGATTGGGATCACATCCGCCTCGCCGACCCGGATCACATCATCGTCTCACCCTGTGGATACGGGCTACCTGGAGCCATCGCCCAAGCACATGCTGTGCTCGCTCAGATGCCTCAGCGCGCTGCGATTTGGGCCATTGATGCGGACGCCGTCGTTGTCCGACCTGGACCCCGCTTGGTTGATGGGGCGGAGGCCATAGCAGCCGCTGTATTTGGTTTTGAGGTGGCAGGACTGCCAGCACTTCCCACCGAGGTCATCGAGCGTCTACGGTAGAGATGTCTGATGATTGAGGCTCACCTCTGATCGGGCAGAATAGGTCGTCCGGTTTTTGATCTGCATCGGAGCAGATCAGACATTGGCTGTTGAAGGGGATGAAACCGTGCAAATTCAAGTCACCGTGAACGGAAAGAAGCACACCAGCGAGGTTGAACCACGCACACTGCTTGTGCAGTATGTGCGCGAAGTTCTCGAACTCACAGGCACCAATATTGGCTGCGATACTTCGTCCTGCGGAGCCTGCAGTTTGCACATTGACGGTGAAGCCGTCAAGAGTTGCACAGTCCTTGCAGTTCAAGCCGACGGTGCAAATATCACCACCATTGAAGGCATGGCCGGCGCTGACGGAACTCTGCACCCGATGCAACAAGCATTCATGGAGAACCATGGTCTGCAGTGCGGATATTGCACTCCCGGAATGGTCATGGCGGCCACGAGTTTGCTGAAAGAAATCCCCAATCCAACCGAGGAAGAAGTGCGCATCGGTCTTGAGGGAAACCTCTGTCGTTGCACTGGATACCACAACATTGTCAAGGCCGTTTTGGCCGCAGCAGGCAAGTGAGGAAAACGAAATGATCCCCGCAGCATTTGATTACGTTCGCGCCAGTTCGGCCGCAGAAGCTATTTCCATCATTGGTCAGCACGGTTCGGACGCCAAGTTCCTCGCTGGTGGCCACAGTTTGTTGCCATTAATGAAATTGCGCTTGGTAGCGCCATCAGTACTTGTTGATGTCGGTCGCATCACAGATCTTTCATACATCAAAGATGCTGGAGATCACATTGCGATCGGGGCCATGACGCGCCACATGGAAGTCGAGAAATCTGCCGTCTTGGCGCAACATGCTCCACTTTTGGCCCACGCTGCCGGATATGTTGGCGACCCACAGGTTCGCCATCGCGGCACAATCGGCGGATCAATCGCTCATGCCGATCCTGCATCTGATCTTCCCGCAACCACTCTCGCGTTGGGAGCAACATACGTCGTGCAAGGTCCCAACGGCAGGCGCGAAATCGCTGCCTCAAGTTTCTTTCACGGTTTCTTGCAATCTGACCTTGCGGAAGATGAAATGCTTACCGAAATCCGCGTACCAAAAATGAATGGTGCGGGCTGGAGTTTCCAGAAGTTCAATCGTCGTGCTCAAGATTGGGCAATCGTCGGTGTAGCCGCATGGCGTGGCAGTCATGGTTCAGGTGTGGCCTTAGTGAATATGGGCCAGACTCCGATCTTGGCTAGCGCTGTCAGTAAGGCCCTTGCTGGTGGAGCCTCGATCACAGATGCAGCCGCCCTCGCCGCAGATGATGCTGAACCTTCACCGGACAACAACGCCAGCGTTGAGTACCGCACCCATCTCGCCAAGGTTTTGGTGCGCAGGGCTCTCGAACAAGCCAGCGCCTAAGGCCCCAACACGCCGACCCTCAACGGTCGGCGATTCGTGGTCGTTCACCTATGAACAATCTGACCATCAAGAAAACTCGAGCCTTGCTGTTGCTCGCTTATGGAGCGATTTTTCTTTGGTCATTTCAGACACATGGTTTACCTGTGGCGCGTATGGCGGTCCTGAGTTGGGTCGCGGCTGCTTTCGTTGTCGGCAATGTCGGTCAGCCGAAACGTAAACAACTACAAATGATTGGCGATCTTCTCTTTTATGCGGCGATGTGGTTGTCTTACGATTACAGTCGTGGCACAGCCGACTCGTTAGGTTTTCCACTGCAAGTTGAATTGCCTCGTAACATTGACAAATTTCTATTCATCGGTCATGACCCGAATGTCTGGATTCAAGAACATTTCTGGCATCAACAGATTCGCTGGTACGACGTCGTAGGTTCCTTGGTGTATTTCACCCATTTTTTTGTTCCCGTAGCGACCTCGGTCTTTCTATGGGTTCGCTATCGCCATGAATGGGTGCGCTACATGCGGCGATTCGCCACAGTGTTATTCGCTGGCGTACTGACTTATATTGTCGCTCCGACTGTGCCACCTTGGATGGCAGCCAGCGATAAATACGAGTATCAGATCCTTGAACCCCTGCAACGCACGACTGGACGTGGCTGGAGTTGGCTCGGACTTGAAACTGTCAGCAGCGTGTTATTGCGGGGTCAACAATGGGCCAATCCCACTGCTGCTCTACCGTCATTGCATGCCGCCTTCGCCTTGTTTGTGGTGATCTTCTTTTGGAGAAAATTTCCTCGTAACGCGATGCGTTGGACTGCTCTTTCGTTCCCCCTTGCCATGGCAGTCACCTTGGTGTACTTCGGCGAACACTATGTCACCGATATCTTCGCCGGCTGGGCGTATGTTGCTGGCTCTTTTTGGTTTTGGAATCGATGGGAGTCCAACAGAGCCGCCCGTGTGACCACTAGCCTGTCAGTAGCCGAGGTGTCACAGTGAGTTCCCCCAATCATCAAGCAGAGTTTGAATCTCTCAGTCTTGAGGCCATTGCCGATGCTGACCAATATCCCTATTGGCTTGAAGATGCCGATCAGCCAGTACCCCATCCCACGCTGGTACACAATGAAACATGCGACTTGTGCATCATCGGCGGTGGCTACACGGGCCTGTGGGCAGCCATCATCGCCAAAGAACGCGATCCCGCGCGTGATGTTTTACTGATTGATGCTCAACAAGTTGGTGCTGCAGCCAGTGGTCGCAACGGTGGCTTTATGGACGCCTCACTCACTCACGGCATTACTAATGGTCAGGAACGATTTCCGAAGGAACTCAAACTCCTTGAAGAACTTGGTATTGCTAATCTCAATGCGATTGAAGCCGCCATTGGGCACTACAACATTGATTGCGCCTTTGAGCGCAACGGAGTCATTGAAATCGGGACCACAGCGCATCCCCAGAGTTATCTAGATGAAATGCATGATGAGTATCTGCAGATCTCGTCACTGGGACAAAAGGTGACGTGGCTGGATCAAGAACAGATGCGCTCAGAGGTCAATTCGCCAACATACACAGGTGGATTGTGGGTCCATGACAGAGCAGCGATCGTCGATCCAGCCCGCCTCGCCTGGGGTCTTAAAGCAGCCGCTCTTTCGTTAGGTGTGCGTATCTACGAGGACACGAAAGCCACTTCTATTGAGAGTGAAGGGGCTGGCGTTTTAGTCACAACCCCCTTAGGAAAAATTCAAGCGCGCAAGGTTGCACTTGCAACAAATGCTTTCAAACCACTATTGAAACGACTCAATAATTACATCGCTCCAGTCTATGACTACTGCATGGTCACTGAACCCTTGACCCCAGAGCAGTTACAAAGTATTGGATGGCTACGTCGTCAAGGACTCTCCGATATTCCTAATCAATTTCACTATTACCGCCTCACGGCCGACAACCGTATTTTGTGGGGTGGCTATGACGCGATTTATTATTTTGGTGGCAAGGTCTCCACGGATTTGGAGAGTCGCCCTGAAAGTTGGGCTAAATTAAGTCGTCATTTTTTCCAAACATTTCCGCAACTTGAAGGTGTGAAGTTTTCCCATATGTGGGGCGGCGCCATTGATACCTGTTCGCGCTATTGCGTGTTTTGGGGACAAGCCATGAAGGGTCGCGTCGGATATGCCTTGGGTTACACGGGACTCGGTGTCGCCTCTTCCCGCTTCGGAGCGCAGGTCATGTTGGATCTGATTGATGATCAAAAAACTCCAGCAACTGAAACGAAGTTTGTTCGTAGCAAGCCACTACCGTTTCCACCCGAACCATTCAAGTTCATTGGTATCCAGGCCACGCGTTGGAGTCTGAACCACGAGGATAAAACTGGCAAACGTAACCTGTGGTTGAAGTCCTTGGACCGACTGGGGCTCGGTTTCGATAGTTAACTAGAGGCGTTCAATGATCGTGACATTCGCCTGACCGCCACCTTCACACATTGTCTGCAGACCGAAACGGCCGCCTGTCCGCTCCAATTCATTGAGCAATGTCGTCATCAAACGAGCGCCAGTGGCCCCTAACGGATGACCAAGAGCAATAGCACCACCATTGACATTGACCTTGGCACGATCGCAACCGACTTCGCGCATCCAGGCCATCACCACTGGGGCGAATGCCTCGTTGATTTCTACCAAGTCAACGTCATCAATAGTCATCCCCGCTTTGAGTAAAGCTCTGCGAGTTGCAGGTATCGGTGCCGACAACATCATGATCGGGTCATCAGCCAACACACTCATGTGATGGATCCGTGCTCGCGGCTTGAGACCGTGCGTCTTCACTGCGAGTTCGTTGGCAATCAATAACGCTGCCGAACCGTCAGAAATCTGACTTGCGCAAGCTGCAGTCAAACGACCACCGGGGGTCAGCGTCTGTAACGAACGAATCTTTTCCCAATTTGGTTCACGTGGACCTTCATCGTGCTGCACACCATTCAGCGGAGCGATCTCATTTTCAAAACGACCTTCGGTGCGAGCCTTGATGGCCCGAATGTGTGACTCGACAGCGAACTCTTCCATCTCTTCACGCGACAGATTCCATTTCTCAACCATCATTTCAGCGCCAACGAATTGACTCACTTCATTCGTCCCATAACGCTCAACCCAACCAGGTGAACCAGTAAAGGGATCCTCAAATCCAAGGGCCTGTCCCGCCGTCATGGCAGATGAAATCGGAATCATGCTCATGTTCTGCACGCCACCGGCAACCACTAGATCCATCGTGCCACTCATCACCGCTTGAGCAGCGAAATGCACAGACTGCTGAGCAGAACCGCATTGGCGATCAATCGTGGTACCTGGAACGTGTTGCGGCAGACCAGCGGTTAACCAACATGTCCGAGCAATACAACCAGACTGTGGACCAACTGAGTCAACATTGCCAAAGACCACATCATCAACGGCGCTTGGGTCAACTCCGGTGCGCTCCATCAAAGCCTTGATGCTGTGTGCTCCGAGGTCGGCAGGGTGCACAGTTGACAGACCTCCACCTCGACGCCCAACAGGCGTGCGGACGGCGTCAATGATGTAGGCGGTAGGAGTGGCGCTCATATATTCCACGCTAACCGCCGCGACCCAAAGCAGCGATATCCGTGGTGATTTCGCTCAGTGGCTAGTTGACCGCGGCACCAAACAAATTGCCAACGGCCATCGTGAAAGCCATCGCCACCGCACCGCCAAGGACAATGCGTAACATCGGCCGCCCCGGTTGTACCCCCCCGAAACTCGCCGAACTTGAACCGAGACCTAAGAGCGCAAGGAAAACAACCCCAATGGTGACGCCAATTCTGTTTGAGTCTGACGTCAAGGCGGCAGCCAAAACCGGGATACCAGCGCCTACAGCAAATGACCCCGCTGAACTCACTGCGGCTTGAAATGGTTGAGCAAGATTTGCACGATGAATGCCAAGTTCTTCAGCGAGGTGAATCGTCAACGCATCGTGCTTCGTCAATTCTTCGGCAACTTCTTTTGCGAGAGCAGGAGATAGTCCCTTGGACTGATAAATCGATGTCAATTCTGCAAGTTCTCGTTCGGGTGTATGTTCCAATTCCCAGATTTCCTTGGCGATATCGGCACGTTCAGAGTCACGTTGCGAACTCACTGACACATATTCGCCGATAGCCATTGAGGCCGAACCTGCCACCAAGCCCGCCATTCCAGCAACCAAAATTGCATCTCGAGTCGCATCGGATGCAGCCACGCCGAGAATCAAACATGCGGTGGAAATGATGCCATCGTTAGCACCAAGAACGGCAGCACGCAAGATACCCGTGCGCTGACTGAAATGTTTTTCGCCTTCTAATGACATATACCTAACATACTCCTCATTTTGTAAACGTGCCAAAGCCTTCACTTTGAGCAGTATGCCTGTACCCTCGTGATGCCATGGAAACCAGTGACAATATCTCCGAAGAGGCTGTGCGTCGTCGCACCTTCGCAATCATCAGTCATCCTGACGCTGGTAAAACGAGCCTCACTGAAAAATTCTTGCTGTACGCCGGGGCTGTTCAAGAAGCGGGTTCGGTGCGCGCTCGCGCGGGGCAACGTTCGGCGACTTCAGACTGGATGGAGATGGAACGCCAGCGTGGCATTTCTATCTCTTCCACGGTTCTGCAATTCCCCTATCGCGATCATGTTTTCAACTTACTGGACACTCCCGGTCACCGTGATTTCAGCGAAGACACGTATCGCGTGCTGGCAGCCGTAGATGCGGTGATCATGGTGCTTGACACTGCCAAGGGCATTGAAGCACAAACGTTAAAACTCTTCCATGTTTGTCGTTCACGTAATTTGCCAGTTCTCACCTTCTTCAACAAGTTCGATCGACCAGGGCGCGATCCACTTGAACTCCTAGATGAAGTGGAACAACAGATCGGACTCCGTCCAACGCCGGCTACATGGCCCGTCGGCCAACCCGGTGACTTTCGCGGCACGATTGATCGTCACACAGGTTTGTTCACGAAATACACCCGCACTGCACGTGGCGCGGCAGCAGCTCCAGAAGAAATCGTTGATGCCGAACGTGCTGCCACCGAAGAAGGTGATGCATGGAAGGTTGCCCGTGAATCTTGTTCTCTGCTTGATGCCATTGGCGCCGATGTTGATGTCCCATCATTTCTCGCTGGTAAAAGCACTCCAGTCTTTGTGGGTTCCGCATTGACCAACTTTGGTGTGCGAGCGTTACTCGACGCCGTCACCGAACTCGCCCCTGCCCCGTTACCTCGCCTCGACGTAGCGGAAAACGAGCGCCCGATCGAGAGTTCATTCTCTGGTTTTGTCTTCAAGATTCAAGCCAATATGGATCCGAATCACCGCGACCGCTTAGCGTTCGCACGCGTCTGCTCGGGCCACTTTGAACGTGGTATGGATGTTGACTGCACGCGCTCTGGTCGCTCCGTCGGAACCAAATACGTCACCACGGCTTTCGGTAATGATCGCGAGACAATTGAGGAAGCGTTCCCTGGAGACATCATCGGACTCGTTAACGCCGGCGATCTGCGAATTGGTGACACAATTTATGCAGGTAAAAGAGTGGAATTCCCTGGCGTACCTCGGTTTGCCCCTGAGGTCTTTGCCAGCGCACGACCTTTGGATCGCAGCAAAATCAAGCAGTTCCGCAAGGGTATTGAGCAACTTGACCAAGAAGGCGTCGTGCAGGTTTTACGCGACCTTGACTTTGGTGACACCGAACCGGTTTTAGCTGCTGTGGGTGTTCTTCAGTTCGAGGTTTTCGCGTACCGCCTGTCGAGCGAGTTTGGAGCCCCGACAGAAATCATTTCTTCTCCCTACCAAGCAATGCGGATCACCGACAAAGCAAGCGCCGATCGATTGCGGGCTATTGGTGGCATTCGAATTTTGTATCGCAGTGATAATGAAATGGTGGCTCTTTTTGAGAACAAGTATCGGCTGCAGCGATTAGAAAAAGACGAGCCCGAACTCACGCTCAAACTAGTGTTTGACGGCCAACCCGACCCCTAAAACTCAGGCTTGCTTATGCTTCTGGGCTGAGCGTCGGGGACGACCACCATTGCCACGTGCAGTGCCACTACGTGCACCGGGGCGACCACCCTGACGACCATCAGCGCGCCCACCCGAACGACCTGACGGCCGTGTCGAAACACTTGAGACTTCAATTCCAGTCCAGGTTGCAGTTACTCCCGCTTTGGACAACAACTGGCGAACTTCACTCACCTGTGCAGGTGAAGCCACGGTTACCACGCGACCAGCAGCACCAGCGCGCGCCGTACGACCCGAGCGATGGGTATAAGCCTTGTGCTCAATAGGCGGATCGGCGTGAACCACGAGAGGTACATCATCAACGTGAATTCCGCGAGCGGCAATGTCCGTGGCAACAAGAGCCGAGGCTGCTCCACTGGAAAACGCTGCCAAGTTCCGCTCACGAGCCGCTTGCGACAAATTTCCATGCATATCAACGGCATTGATTCCAAAGGTCTTCAGTTTGACTGCCAACTGCTTGGCGCGGTGCTTTGTGCGTGTGAAGATAACGACGCGCTCGCTGCGTGCCAACTCGGCAACGGCTTCCAAGCGATTCGCATCATCAATGACCAGAACGCTGTGATCTAGAAGTACGGGTGCTTCAATTTCCGCAGCGTGCGAAACGGGGTTATTCAAGTAACGCGAAACAATGGCGTCAACTCCCCCAGCCAATGTGGCAGAGAACAACATCCGTTGTCCAACCTTTGGTGTGGCATCAAGAATCCGTTTGACCATCGGCAAAAAACCTTGATCTGCCATATGGTCCGCTTCATCAATAATCGTGATCTCTATGCGATCAAGCTTTGCGTCACCTTCACCCATGTGATCAACTAAGCGACCTGGGCAAGCCACAACAATTTCTGCACCAGCGCGTAAACCATCTCTCTGAGGTCCATGACCCACACCACCAAAAACGGTGATCACGCGGAGTCCGCAGGCTGTCGCCAAAGGATCAATGACTGCTGCGACCTGACTTGCGAGTTCACGTGTCGGAACAAGAATCACAGCGCGGGGGCGGTTGGCCTGACGAGCAACCTTGGTAGTTGCCAAACGAGCAATCAAGGGCAAGGCGAAGGCGAGTGTTTTTCCTGATCCCGTACGTCCTTGGCCCAAGACATCGCGACCAGCCAACGAGTCTGGCAACGTGACGCTTTGAATCGAGAACGGCTCGGTGACTCCACCAGCAGCGATGATGCCGGCCAAATTCGCAGGAACGCCAAGTTTGACGAATTCATTATCGGGACCAACTTCGACTGCGATCACCGAAGGCTTCTTGGGAGCGAAATTTGAAGCGGCAGTTGCGCCGCCATCAGGACGAAAACCGCGACGGTCGTCGCGACGCGCCGAGGACCTTTTACGGGACTGATTATTGGGCTTGGTGCGCGCCTTACCTGCGGTGGCACGGCCACTTGAAGCTGCACCAGCAGTTTTAGAGGCACCGTCGGACCGACGTCGGGGCGTGGTCGCACGACCAGTTGAAGCGGATGGGGACATGAGGGGTGTTTCCTTTGACAGGTGCCGCGAACCTGTCTGGGATGACACGCATCGCTCGGACGAACCTTCGTCCCGGCTGACTTACCCTACCCGCAGCACCGTCACAAACGGGTGGATCTATGAAATCAGGGTGAGTCCGCGCATGTCACCTTCGGCACGCCATTGCTCGAGGACCTGCACAAAGGCCACAGGGCCGCCTCCGTAGCTAGCGCTTTGCACGCTGCGCGCAGCGGGCTTTCCCTCATTGTTGTAGTAACCGGGAGTACACGATTCCAAAAACTGGATGTTGTTCTGAGACAAAGAAATAATCCGCTGCACCCACCACTCTTCAGATTCTTCTGTGACTTCAATGCGCTTGATGTCATTCGTTTGGGCGTGCTCCAGAATGTGCGCAATATGCCGCGCTTGTTCTTCAAGCATGTGCGGGAAGTTGACAGTGAAACCTGACTGCACCCCACTCACAATGAAACAGTTCGGAAACCCATGACTGTGAAACCCGTGAAAAGTACGCGCCCCATCTTGCCAATGCTCAGTGAGTGACTTGCCGCCGATTCCATAAATCTCATAACCAGCACGACGACTGAAGTTTGTTCCCACCTCAAAACCAGTTGCGTAAATCAGACAGTCAACTTCATACTCAACGCCCTTGACGACGACACCTTTTTCAGTGACGCAGTCCACGCCTAGACCATCGGTGTCAACTAATTCAACTGTCGGCCGATTGAACGTCGCCAAATAATCATCATGGAAACATGGTCGTTTACAGAACTGTCGATACCAAGGTTTGAGATGTTCAGCCGTACTGGGATCGCTGACTATATTTTCCACACGGGAACGAATCTGTTCCATCTTTTCAAAGTCAGCTAGTTCAAGATTGCGCGCTAAACCTTCTGGTGAAAGATCGGGACTCGCATCTTGGCGTAAGCGAATCAACAAATTGCCAATGATGTCGGTCCAACCGTCATTGACTAAGTCAACTTCAGCGAAACCTCCACTCACTAAGGCATTAAAATTGTTCATCCGCTCTTTTTGCCAACCCGGTTCGAGACTCGCAGCCCATTGTGGATCTGTTGGGCGATTATTTCGCACATCAATTGACGAAGGGGTGCGCTGAAAAACAAATAATTGGTCGGCACTCGCTCCAAGATGGGGCACACATTGAACAGCAGTCGCTCCAGTTCCAATAATTCCGATGCGCTTCCCTTTGAGTTTCGTTAAACCGCCGTTTGAATCACCACCGGTGTACTCATAATCCCAACGACTGGTATGGAAAGTGTGGCCCTTAAAGGTTTCAATGCCTTTGATGCCTGGCAACTTTGGGCGATGTAGCGGCCCATTGGCCATGACCACATAACGGGCGCGCATTTGATCGCCACGATTAGTACGAATAATCCAGCGCAACTGCGCCTCATCCCATCGCAGTTCAGTGACTTCAGTTTGTAAACACGCGTTGCGATAGAGATCAAAATGTCGAGCGATGGCCCGACTGTGCTCCAAAATCTCCGGTGCCTGAGAATACTTTTGAGTCGGGATGTAGCCGATCTCTTCTAACAATGGCAGGTAGATATACGACTCCACATCACAGGCTGCTCCTGGATAGCGATTCCAATACCACGTGCCACCGAAATCGCCACCCTTTTCAATCATCCGAATATCTTCAATGCCTGCTTCACGCAAACGCGCGCCTGCCAACAACCCGCCGAAGCCGCCGCCAATAACGGCCACCTCTACTTCGTCAAAAAGTGGCTCGCGAGTAACAGAATCCATATATGGGTCGTGAAGATATTCGGCGAAGTCAGAGATGTCGGTGTACTGCTCGTTACCTTCGGCGCGCAAACGCTTATCACGTTCAAACCGATATTTCTGACGCAATTCTTGTGGATCAAATTCTGTCGTCGTCATCATTCCTCCAATGAGATCAAAAATTACTTCAACAAACTCAATGAATCATGATCAAGACATAAATATCCATATTGCGTAGCCATCGTCACAAAAAGATCATCCCCGCGTTCAGTACGCGCCGCCATTGAGGTAGCCAGGACAGTGATAATCAGACCCCATAGGGCTCCAAAGCGATAATCCCGCCAACAGGTTGCCTGGTCATAGGTCACGCCAGCGGCATTCAATTTGGAACGATACGAATCCACAAGTTGTTGTTCCACCTTACGTCGCAGTTCAGGTGAAAAACTTCCTGCGATCATGTAGGCAACGTCCACCATGCCGAGACCCTCGTTGGCGGTTTGCCAGTCGACAACGACCAATGGCGGAGCACCTGGACTGCGAGCAAACAAAAAGTTATCCGGACGAAAATCATAATGAGCCACCGTCAATGGACTTCCTGAGCCAAGCGCCCAGGCACCGACCATCGGGGCAAAGTCTTCAATGACTTGACGAATGGGCAACTCAAGACGCGATCCCAAGCGCTCAGTGAAGGCGGGTAACAAGAGGCCGTAAATCATCGCTAACTGCATCGAACGTTCTTCGGGGGTGGAAGGGTTGGCACCCGATTGCGCCAGCGTCGGATCGCCCCAGCGCGGAGCATGTAAGAGAACAGCTTGATCAATCGCCAACTCTGCTTCAGCCATTGTCAGACCAACGAACTGATCACCTTGCTCGGAGCCTGAAAGATCCTCCATGATCAAGCAGAACTCCTGGGCTTCAAGATTGAGCGCCGCGTGATAACACTTCGGAGCACGGATCTTTACTGTGGGTGCGATACGGGTGTAAAAGTTGTGCTCGGTGACATACGCGCTTCCTCCAAAACCAGTCGCCCGCGCAGTTGCATCAAACGAAGGAAACTTTCCCATCACCGTTGATGGACGACCACTCGGATCATCCCACGTCAGGCTGAAGCGGGCGTTGCAACCTGTTTGCCCAGTACCAACGAAACCCTCAAATGTGCACTGAGTAATGGTTGCCTCGCCCCGTACTCCCGAAGCCTCTAATGCCTGGTTCATCCACGCAGCATCGATGGTCGTTGGATCACTACGAATATCAAGAATTTCCCCCACGTGACAACCGTAGACGCAAAACTCTCTAGCCTCCTAATGGTGAGTCTTGTCTCAGGAATTCGAGTCGGTGTTCAACTACCCGAGGTGGAGCGTGAGGTCCGTTGGCCGGAATATGTCGCCATGTCGCAGGCTGCCGAAGAGGTCGGATTTGATTCCATGTGGGCTGGCGATCACCTCATCTATCGTGACGCTGGGCAACCAGAGAGCGGTCCATGGGAGGCGTGGACGCTGCTAGCAGCCTTGGCCAGTGTGACAACCACGATTGAACTCGGACCCCTTGTCGCCTGCCTCGGTTTTCATCCCCCAGCCGTCATTGCCAAGATGGCGGCCAGTGTTGATGAGGTCAGTAATGGACGATTAATTCTCGGTGTCGGTGCGGGATGGAACCAACCAGAGTTCACGGCTTTTGATATTCCCTTTGATCGCCGAGGGGCGCGATTTGAAGAAGCCTTCAAGATCGTTCAGACATTGACATCGGGTGAGCGATGCACATTTCTCGGCGACTTTCATCAAGTGCACGACGCAATTCTCCTGCCAACTCCATTGCGTTCAATACCTTTGATGATTGGTTCGATCGGCGAGCGAGTCCTCCGCGCGGCATTGCCGAAGGTGCAGTGGTGGAACACATGGTTTGATTGGTACGCCAATAATGCCGACGGCTTCAACACCCTCAATCAACGCATTTCAAAAATCGCCACCGAAGTTGGACGTGACGATCAGACATTGTTAAGAAGCGCATGCCTACTCGTCGTGACAGAAGGTTCGGCGGGTGAACGACCAGTTCCCACCGATTACCACGCCGCCACACTCGCTAATGTGCGCCAACAGATCATTGAGTTGCGAGATGCAGGCGCTGATGAAGTGATCTTGGTATCTGATCCGATCAACGAATGGTCAATTCGAACGTTGGCTGAAGTTCTCCGCTGAACAACGACTACGCAGGTCTGTGCAATACCACATTCGTAACAGTCACGATGATCGCTTCGCCATCGACCACGGCGACTCCATCAGCAACGACTGAATACCGAGCATGTTCATGGGTATATTTCTCATCACATGGCGCCCATGTCAGGGTGACCAGTTGATGGTCGGCAACGTTAGCTAGAGGTGTTCGTCCTGTCTGCTCAAAACGCAGTGTCGCGGCTTTGATCGTTGGTCGCAATGCCACAACATGCGAACGTTCACCATTATGAGTCACGAGATACACGAACTCTCTGCCATGAAGATGTTCTGATAACGCATTGGGAACAATCTTGACGCTCAACGGTGACTGCCCCACGATTCCCAATGGGTCATAGCGTCTGATGGCAAACGATGTGCCGGCTTAAAATCATCACCCGTGTAATAGGCCACGGGAAACAATACGGTTTGAGTCCAATCATCAGGAATGCCCAATAATTCTGAAATTGCTTGTTCTTGGAAAAGATGAATCGTTGTCCATGCAGTTCCGAGTCCGCGCGAACGCAACGCCAACATGAAGCTCCATGCCGCAGGGAGGATTGACCCATACGTGCTGGCCTGTGCAATCACCATTGGCACCGACTCAACTCGACCGCGCACACAAGCGATCACGAAGACTGGCACTTGCTCAAGAATCTCGCCGAGGTAACCAGCCGACTCCATCACCTTGGGCATCACATGTTCACGTGGATCGCCCGGCTCAAGAGGTGGCGGATAGCCCGAGCCCGCCATCATTTCTCCACCACTGCGATATGCGTCGGCGATGATCTTCTTTTTCACTGGATCAGTAATCACCACGAAGGCCCAGTTCTGTGCATTGGTTCCCGTTGGAGCTTGCATGGCGATGTCAATGCAGTCCGCAATCACTTGTGGCTCAACCTCACGGGTAAGGTCAAGGCGCTTGCGCACTGACCGAGTTGTTGTGAGCAGTTTGTCGGTGGCGATGTGATCAATGGTCATACGTGGAGATTAGGTCAGCGACTAACGGAGGGGCGCAGTGACTGCCTCTCTTCGCCAAACCTAATACCCGAGTGGTTTTGTCGGGATTAGCACCTAGGCTTGTGGGCGTACCCAGTTCGGTCCGCCGAACCTTGATGTAGGAGAAAACAAAATGACCGTTCGCCTCGGAGACGTAGCCCCCGATTTCACCGCCGACACCACCCAAGGAACAATCAATTTCCATGACTGGCTCGGCGATTCATGGGGCGTGCTTTTTAGCCACCCCAAAGACTTCACCCCTGTATGCACCACCGAACTCGGTTATGTGGCCAAGATCAAGCCCGAATTCGACAAGCGCAATGTCAAGGTCATCGGTCTATCCGTTGACTCAGTTGAAAGCCACGTCACATGGGAAGGCGACATTGGCGAAACTCAAGGTACACCCGTGAACTTCCCAATGATCGGCGACACCGATCGCAAAGTTGCTGATCTCTACGACATGATCCACCCCAACGCCAATGACACGATGACGGTGCGCAGTGTGTTCGTGATTGGTGCCGACAAAAAGATTAAGCTGACCATCACCTACCCCGCCTCAACTGGTCGTAACTTTGATGAGATCCTGCGCGTCATTGACTCGTTGCAGCTAACTGCCAAGTACAAAGTCGCAACTCCAGCCAACTGGACTGATGGCGGCGATGTGATCATCGGCGCAGCAGTCAGTGATGACGAAGCAAAAACTTTATTCCCACAAGGTTGGAAGACCGTCAAGCCGTACCTGCGAGTTCTGGCCCAGCCAAAGAACTAGTTACATATTTAGCCAGTTTCGTTCGACCCAGTCGCGCACCTGTGGAGCTAAAAGCTCAAGGTGAGTGGCTGGGTCATTGCGTATCAGCGTGGCACTAATCGGCACATGCGCTCTCTCAGGGTCACAGATCAAAGGCAACGCGCCGAGACGTCGTGCCAATTCGGCAATATAAAAATCGCTAGAGACCACAACGTCTGGTCCCTGTGAAGACGGTCCGGATGTGATGGGCCATTTCGACTGTAGAAGTTCAATCCAGCGCGCCCACAAGTCTTGATCATCCCAATCGTTGTGCAGATTGTGCTCGACCTGCACGACGTGGGCCACAGGGTGTAACTCTTGCAACCACTGAGCCCGAAGATGCCCAGGGACAGCCTCACCTTGTTTGGTGTTGACGAAAACGACGACCTCAGTGCATCGTTGCTGGGCCCACTCAATCATGTAGGAGTGCCCAAGATGAGGTGGGTCAAAACGCCCGATGATCAATCCACTGTGATGCACGAAATCACCCTAGGACCAGTGCAGGTTCTGAGTAAAACCACAGGCAGAATAGTGATATGACGCAAGTTGCCTCCTACCCCGCTGCTGCAGCCCTCAACGCCTCAAAGATTTACGGCAGTGACGACAGCGAGGTACGGGCCCTTGACGACGTCACCGTGGACTTCCAACTCGGCCACTTCACTGCCATTATGGGCCCTTCGGGTTCAGGGAAGAGCACCCTGATGCATTGTCTGGCCGGTCTTGATTCGCTCACCAGTGGGCGCGTTTGCATTGGTGATACAGACCTCGCCCAACTCGATGATCAGCAACTGACGACTCTGCGGCGCGAGAAGGTTGGCTTCATTTTTCAGGCTTACAACTTGATTCCGACACTGACAGCTCTGGAAAATATCACCCTGCCAATGGATCTAGGTGGTCTCAAACCCGAACAGGAATGGCTTGACACAGTCATAGACGCCATGAATCTACGGAATCGTCTGAGCCATCGCCCGAGCGAACTTTCAGGTGGACAACAGCAACGTGTCGCAGTGGCCCGCGCACTTGCAAGCCGACCACAGATCATTTTCGCTGACGAACCAACAGGCAACTTGGATAGCAAGACGGGAGCCGAGATTCTCACCTTTATGAAACATGCAGTCACCGATTTACATCAGACAATTGTCATGGTGACTCACGATCCGTTAGCAGCCGCGTACGCGGATCGCGTTGTCTTTCTCGCTGATGGACGGGTTGTGGATGAACTTTCACAACCGACTTCGGCTCAAGTCCTAGACCGCATGAAGCGTCTCGGAAACTAAAATGGTTTCACCTGTCGTTCGCCTGACCGCACGCGGGGTTGTGGCGCGAAAGTTCCGTGTTCTGTTGACAACTTTGGCTGTCGTGAGTGGCGTGGCTTTTGTGTCAGGCGCTTTTGTCCTCACCGACAGCGTGAAATCCGCAATTGATGACTTGTTTGAAGAGTTACGTGGCGACATTGATCTTGAAGTGCGAACCACAATCGCTTTTGGTAATGAGGCCCGAGGAGAACGTGACCCCGTCCCACTTTCCCTTCTGTCAGCGATCTCCGAGGTTGAAGGGGTGCGACTTGTTGAAGCAAACCTCAGACGGTCTGCAACAATCATCAAAGCCGATGGCGAACCTCTTCAAGTTTCGGGTCCAGCCTTCGGTATTGCATGGGATGGACCCGACGGTCTCGACGGGCGAACTTTGATCGCTGGTACGGCACCGACGGGACCCAAAGATGTCGCCATTGACAAGAGTTCTGCCAAACGCGCTGGCTATGGGATTGGTGATGTCGTCACAATTGTCGGGCCAATAGGAAAAGATCAGTTCACTCTTGTCGGGCTCACAGGTACTGGTAATACCAACGGAGGCGGGGGCGCAAGTATCAGCGCGTTCAATCCCGGCACTGCCAATGACTTCCTTGGCGCCCAAGATCAAGCAGACAGTTTATTGATCGGTGTCCTTCCTAATTTTTCACTCAGTGATGTTCAGGCGTCCATCGCAGAAATGTTGCCAGAGTCGATCGAAGTCATCACTGGAGTGCAAGCCGCAAAAGAAATTTCTGGCTCAATCAATGATGTCATTGACATTTTCGGAAAGGTTTTGCTTGGCTTCGCAGCAATCTCACTTTTCGTCAGTGCCTTTTTGATCTTCAATACATTTGCCATCATCGTCAGTCAAAGGCTTCGCGAACTTGCGCTGATGCGTGCGGTCGGCGCCAGCACTCAACAAATTCGCGCCATGATTATCGGCGAGGGTCTGATCATCGGCATGATCGCCACTGGACTCGGAATTCTCGGTGGGCTGGGAGTCGCCCAAGGTATCACGGCGCTCTTCAACGCCGCTGGAGCAGCCTTCCCCACCGCCGCTTTGACACTGTCGCTACGCACGATTTTGGTTTCCGTGTTTATTGGTATCGGCGTGACAGTGACGGCCGCCATCGTGCCCGCTATTCGTGCTAGTCGCATCCCGCCTGTAGCTGCAATGCGACCCGAACTTGGCTTCTCTGCCCTGCAACGCAATAAGCGACTCGTCGTGGGCCTCACCACTCTGCTTGTCGGCATCACTCTTTTCAGTATCGGATTATTCGTGCAACCCGGGGGCACAATCATCACCCTCGGAAGTTCTGCAATCGGTGCCATCATGTTGTTTCTTGGGGTCGCCAGCCTGTCCACGACGATCGCCGCTCCTGCGAGTCGCCTCATCAGTCGAATTCTGCCTGTGCCTTTTCGGCCCATGACGCGTTCGGTTCCTGGTCGCCTTGCCAGCAGGAATGCACAGCGCACACCGCGCCGCACTGCTTCTACAGCCTCTGCGCTGATGGTCGGGCTGGCCTTGGTCAGCACTGTTTCGGTGGTCGCTGCCTCGGTGAAGAAATCGTTCACCGAGCAACTGCAGTCTTCAGTCACGGCAGATTTTTTCATCACTAACCTGAGCTTTCAAGGGTTGCCAGTGGCCTTTGCCGAACGCCTTGACGCGCTGAATGAATTGGGTTCGGTCAGTCCTTTTCGAGCCACGCGTGCTCTCGTGAACGGCGAGGAAAAACAAATCGGTGCCGTCAAGCCTGAAATGGGCGACATCGTTGATGTGGGTGTCATCGAAGGAAGCATTGAGTCGCTGGCCGAAGGAAAGCTCTTGTTGCACAAAGACCCAGCGCGCGACCTCGGTCTCAGAATTGGCGATTCTCTCGATATCACCTGGCAAAATGGCACGACTACAACCCTCGTCATCGGCGGCATTTACGCCGAAGCCGCCGTTGCAGGAAACTGGTTGATCAGCCTCGAGACTCTCAGCCAAGCCTCCAAGGCCCCACCTGTCGATTTCTTCATCGGTGCCAAAATCGCCGATGGGGTGAGTATTGAAGATGCCCGAGTTGCCGTGGAGAAAGTCGCCGAAGATTTTCCAAGTGCTGAGGTTCAAGATCAGTCCGAGTTTCAAAAATCACAAGAAGACCAACTGAACCAGTTATTAGCGATCGTTTACGGGCTTTTAATATTCGCCATTTTGATTGCCGTACTTGGGATCGCCAACACCATGGCCCTATCGGTCTATGAACGCACACGTGAATTCGGTTTACTCAGAGCGGTCGGGATGAGCAAGCGACACCTCAAACGATCCGTGCGTTGGGAGGCGATTATCGTTTCTGTTTTCGGCGCCACCCTCGGGGTCGTTGTCGGTATTCCACTCGGAGTTTCTGTCGCCATGGCGTTACCCGATTCATTTGTCACAACAACTCAGATTCCTGTCAATACGGTTGTGACTATTTTGCTGGCCTCAATCGTTGTCGGCATCGTGGCGGCAATCTTTCCAGCTCGCAGAGCAGCCAAACTTGATGTACTTGCCGCCATCGCAACGCAGTAGGAGATACGGATAATGTACGACCCACTCTTGTTCTCCGATGACATGGCACAATTCTTGCAAGAGAACCATCTCGCCACTTTGACAACCATGCGTGGCGATGGTTCACCTCATGTAGTGCCCGTAGGTTTTTCTTTTGACATACCCTCGGGAATTGTACGGATCATCACTTTTTCGGGATCTGTCAAGACCCGCAATGCCGCTCGCGGTGGACGAGCCGTCGTCAGCCAGGTAGATCGTGGACGTTGGCTCACTCTTGAGGGCGTAGTGCGTTTAGTGACCGACTCTGATTCTGTAGCACTCGCGGTTGAGGGTTACGCCCGTCGATATCGCCAACCCAAAGAACGCGCTGATCGGGTAGCGATTGAAATCATCGTTGACAAGATCATGGGAAACGCCTAAAGCTCGTTGTAGATCAGGCAAAATCCCTGACATCATTGATGATCTTTGATTTCTTGCGAGCAGCTATGGCATCGGAAATAAACAGCAATTCAGCGGGATGTGTCGGCGTATGATCTCCCTGAATCAAATCAGTTGGAAGAAGTCGTCGGTCTAACCGTTGCTGGCAATCAGGACACCAAAAGATGGCCCGTCGTTGCATGCCCTGAACTTTGCATTCGATTGTTCCATGGCATCGATTGCACCGCTGTCCATTTCGTCCGTAAACCGACGATGAAGTGCCATGAGGCAAGCGAGAAATGCGTGCCGCTGTCTCCACTAAAGTTTCGCAATCCTCATAAGACAAATCACCGATTTTGGCAAATGGGCTGAGACCGACGGCCCACAAAGTTTCACTTCGGGCGACGTTACCCAAGCCACTGATCACCGATTCGTTGGCGAGAAGATCAACGACCATCTCTGATTGATCGTGATGTTGCAAAAGATTCCGAGTGCACGCAGTCATGTCACAGCGCACCTGAGAAATATTTGGTCCTACTCCACCCGACTGCGGATGTCGCCCGCGATGTGGCACGCGAAATGTTTCAGCCATAGCAGCATCAAAACAAACAGCGACCCAATCAGAGACTTCAATGACGACTTGTGCCCGATGAGTTTCCTTACGCCATTGTTCGCCAGCACGATATAGATGCCATTGTCCAGTGAAGCGCAAAGATGTTGTCAAGATGATTCCGTCATCCCATTGAATATCAATGTGACGACCACGACAGATGACTTTTTCAATCACGCTTTGATCAAGTGGTGCGGGTCCGATCGTGGACATCGCATCAAAACGAAGGGTTGACATACCTACGAGAGCCGTTCGCAGTTTGGCGGCCGAGTGAAGAATGTTGCGTTTCGTGGTGATCATCAAAGAGTAAACGAATAACGAGGTCATTTTGCGGACATCGGCCTAAAAAACCGCTACCGTGCATCTCGTCATGCTTGATCCAATAACAGAAGCTGAACGAGCGATGATGGAGCGGGCAAGGGCCCGGCATGGTTCGCTTGGTGCCATAGTTTTCAGCACCATGCTTGGATTAGAAAAAATCCTTGGTCGCAAGCCAAAAGATGAAGGGGCTGTGATCTGGGAAGCTTCAGGTGAACCCGAGGACATTGATGCTGACGGAATCTCTATCGATATCGACGACGAGACTCATGTGGTCTCCAACCCAAATTCCCACAAAGAGCCACGACGGATTCGCAAACGTCGCTCAGGGACGACAACCGGCTAGCAACCCCTACGGCAATTTGCCAACATGCGCCAGCCCAAGACGCAATAGGCGATCCTGTCCGCCAGTCATATCGGCAGCGATTTTGCTACTAGCGGCTTCGGCGGGGGTAAACCAAGCCAGATTCAGGGCCTCCTGAGTGGGTGTACAGTCCCCCGACACGGGAACCACATAAGCCAAACTCACGGCGTGATGGCGCGGATCCACGAATCCGCTGATCTCTGGGTCGGGAAAGTATTCAGCGATCGTGAAAGGTGATGGGTTCGGAGGAATGTGCGGCAGGGCTAGCGGTCCCAAGTCTTTTTCTAGATGCCGAACCAATGCATCGCGAACTCGCTCACCATACAAAATCCGACCAGAGACCAACATTCGGCTAATTGAACCATCCGAGGCCACCTTCAGTAATAAGCCAACCTCAGTCACTCGGCCGTGGGAATCCACCCGCACGGGAATGACATCCACATACACCAATGGCACATTGGCACGCACTGCCGCTAAGAGATCGGGGCTGAGCCATTCTGTTCGGGTATCAATCTGGTCACTCACGCCCTTTAGTTTCTCAGATTCCGTGACCGTGTGTGCGCTATTGGCCTGTGACGCTGAAGAAATATTGAATAGTTCAGACAGGGCGAGGGAATTTCTGGCGGGCGGCCTCAACCTGTTCACGAACAAAACACTCGGCGGAGTGGTCATTGACTAACCCGAGGGACTGCATGAAGGCATACATCGTTGTGGGTCCAACAAAACTCCAGCCCCGTTTCTTGAGATCCTTGGATAAGGCAGTTGACTCTGGAGAAATCGCCCGCACATCCAACGAAACACTCTTGGGCTCAAAACCCCAGATGTAGGTCGCCAGTGATCCCACTTCTTCAATGAGTTCGAGACATCGCTGCGCATTGTTAATCGTTGACCGAATCTTGCCACGATGGCGAACGATTGTTGCGTCACCCAACAGTCGCTCAATGTCTCTCTCACCAAATCCTGCGACCTGGTCAATCTCAAAGCCAGAGAACGCTCGCCTAAAGTCTTCGCGCTTATTCAAAATCGTGCTCCACGACAAACCACTCTGGAAGCCTTCAAGACATATTTTTTCAAAGAGATGGGTATCATCCGCGGTCGGAAAACCCCATTCGTTATCGTGGTAATGCGACATCAATCCTGATCCGCAGCCCCAAGCACATCTTTGCTCAAAAGGCACATTCACCTACGCGGAACTGAGCCAGCAATCGTTGTTCGACGTAATTCTCGACGAAAGCCGCCGTAGTCATTCATCGCAAAGTGTTGAGTTGAACGATTATCCCAAATCACAACATCTCCCGCTTGCCACCTATGCCGATAACCAAATTTGGCATCAGTGCTGTGGAGATGCAAAAAGGCGATCAAAGATTGCGCCGCATCAGTTGTCATGCCATCAATATCGCGAACATAAGCCCGATTAAAAAATAAAACGGTGCGCTCAGTTTCGGGATGCCGCGTGACCAATGGATGCAACTGTTGTTCGTTTGCCGAATCATCACAAACGATTTCCATGCCACGCATTCCCGAATGCACGCCCTGCATCTTGGGTGAATAGGCATCTCGCGCTGAATGCACAGCATCTAGGACCTGAAGTTTGTCTTGCATCGCCTCATTCAACGCGGCCCATGCAGCGCTCATTGAAGTGAAGCAGGTGTCTCCGCCCCAAGCAGGAACGTCCACGGCCGACAAGATCGTAAATGAAGGGGGTTCAGCCTGAAATGAAAAATCAGAATGCCAAACGCCACCAAAGTTGAAAGATGCCCCTTCATCAGCCTCCTTGACGACTCGAATGACCTCCGGATATTCCTCCATCGTGGCAATAAACGGCACCTCACCGAAAGGTCCAAGCCGAGCAGAAAACTGACTCTGTTGTGCTGGGCCGAGGCTTTGATTGCGAACGATGAGAACCTCGTGTTGGCAAACCAACGCTCGCAATTCAGCAATTTCTGCATCGCTGAGATCACACAGATCAATTCCAGTGACCTCGGCCGCTAACACCCCCGTCATTGGTTGAACCTTGATTGGCATATCTGAACCCTAACTGCTCTAAAGTAGAAGTATGTCAACGGTTGTCGTCCCTCGTTTCGGCGAATTGCTCAGCCCCTTCATCTCACGGGTACCAGCTGTAGCCATGCCCAGATTCCTCGCCCTCCTTGAAAGAGGTGCCGCCAATCGCTACCGCATGTGGGCCGCTGAACTTCCTGAGCATCACGCAGTCCTGATGACCTGTGCTGATAGCGAAGATGAAATCGCTCATCGCATTGAGCAAGCCTTTACCCTCGACGAGGCGTTGCGCAACGAGTTACTGGCACCGCTCCCTGAGGCCACGCAAACGTATTACGACGCCTTTGCCCCATATGACATTTGGGATCAGTTACGCATTCAAGCGAACGCTGAACGTCAAGGCGCTCACGCCTGGCGAGGTATCGCCGCCACTCATGGTGATCCACATGTGGTCGCGGTCTTGCACTCATGTTCGGCGCTTGAAGAACTCAGCGCCGATGCACTTGATACCTTGATCGCCACGCACGCCCCCACCCACTAGTCATCAACTAAGGTTTTTGCGTGCCAGTTCAACGACTTTTTCGAACGTTGCAAGTGGCGACATTACTAATGTCCACGACTTATGGCGTGATGTTCACCATGCTTGATGATTATCGCGATGAATACGGAATCAGTGAGTCAGGTTTGGGATTTGTCTTGGCAATTGGTTTTTTCTCAGCTTTTCTCAGCCAAATATCTATTGCCCCACTCGCTGATCGTGGGCGGGCTAAGACCCTCATGGTCGCCGGATTCGCACTAGTCATTATTGGTTCCATCGTTATGGGGTTTGGAGAGACCTTTCCAATCCTCGTTCTGGGCCGCTCACTGATGGGTATCGGAGGTGGAATGGCACTGCCGGCACTGCGCAAAATCGTCATTGTCGCAGACCCAGAAAATCTTGGAGGCAATTTAGGAAAGTTGCTCAGTGTGGACATTGCTGGCTTCGCCCTCGGTCCAGTGATTTCCGTTTTAACGGTTGACACTTTTGGGATTGCTGCTCCATTCATCATCATCGGTGCCGCCGTTTTTGTGGTCACCATGATTCTCATTCGCGTTGATGTTCCTGAAACTGCTCTCGCTGATCGTCCTCGCGAGCGCTTGGCTTTTGATTTGCTACGCATCCCTGCGGTGTCGGGCGCAGTCCTCATTGGACTGGCTCTGTTCTTAATGATTGGTACCTTTGACTCTCTGTGGTCCATCATGATGGATGATCTCAGCGGTCCTGAATGGATGGCCAACGCTGGGGTCAGTCTGTTCGCGCTCCCCATGATTGTGTTGGGCCCCATCGGTGGACGTTTAGCGCAACGTAAAGGCGCATACCGCGTCGGTGCACTTGGAATGGTCATCGGCGCATCCTGCATGGTTTTGTATGGTTTTCTCCCCAGCCCGTATCTCATGATGGGCGTATTTCTCATCCACATCATTAACGACGGTCTCACCGTCACCAGCACCGGCGTGGCGATCAGTTTGGCGGCACCCACTGAACGCCAAGCAGGAGCGCAAGGACTACTGGGCGGGCTGCAAACTTTAACGGGTGGCGTAGGTGCTTCGTTTGCAGGTTGGAGTTATGACCATTTCGGTCGCGGCACTACTTTTGCAATCACTGCCATCACCATGATCGTGTTAGTGATGCTCGGACTGTTACTCGCGGGCACTAAACATCGCTCTGCACCCGCCGCTGCCCTAGCAGTTGTGCCAACATCGTAACTATGGGTATGCGAGATGGCGACGGTTGGGTATTTTGCCAGTGTGGCTTTCGCCATTGGGGACTCCACGGAGCAGCTGGTCTGTTGATGGTTCGTTTCGACATGGGTGAACCCCATGTGTTGTTGCAACTGCGCGCAGGATGGACTCACGGGGGTGGCACATGGGCAATTCCTGGCGGCGCGTTGGACTCTCACGAAAGCTCCATTGAAGCGGCCATTCGCGAAGCATATGAAGAGGCGGGGATTGACGCCGAATTTCTTGATGTCAAGGATACATATTCAGACAATCATGGAAACTGGCGCTACGACACGGTCATTGCACATGTCACGGGTGATGTCGGCGCACACGAAGCGAACTACGAATCCGACGAAGTGCGCTGGGTCGGATTGTCAACAGTGGAAAATTTTGATCTACATCCTGGGCTGCGATCATCATGGTCCCATGTGCTACCCAAGTTGAAAGCCACGTTGCCTTCCTAATCGGCAATAAACCTGATATATCCTGTGCCAATGTCTGATCTCCCTCGCTTTGATCATTCGGTTGCCAGCAGTGAAGTTGTCCAAGCCCTCTCCACCGTTGGTTGCGCGATCATTGAACGTCTCGTGGACACCGAAGTCGTGGACCACGTGCTCCAAGAAATGCAGCCGTTCATTGACGCCACGCCCTACGGCAGTGAAAACTTCACTGGCTTGCAGACAAAACGAACTGGCGCGCTATTGGCACGATCTCGTTCCAGTATTGATCTTGTCGCACACCCTCTCGTTCTTGACATTACCCAACAAATTCTTCATCCCTATGCCAGCACATTTCAGTTGCATCTCACGCAAATCATCGCCATAGATCCTGGCGGTCAAGCCCAAGGCCTGCACCGCGATCAATGGTGTTTTAATATGTTCCCCTTCCCTCCCGAGATGGATGTTGAGGTCTCAACAATCTGGGCCTTGGATGATTTCACCGAAGAGAACGGTGCCACCAGAGTCATCCCCAACAGTTTGCTTGATCCACCATCAGCCATCACCGACGATCATCGCGCTGTGCCGGCAACGATGCCCAAGGGTTCAATTGTTTTATATACGGGACGGACAATTCACGGCGGCGGAGCAAACCGATCGCAAAAGGTTCGACGCGCTCTCAATGTTGACTACATCCTGGGGTGGTTGCGCCAAGAAGAAAATCAATACCTCTCATGTCCGCCAGATGTCGCTCGTGAACTGCCTGAGCATGTCCAGAAATTGGCTGGCTACTCAATGGGGGCTTTTGCCTTGGGCTATCAAGATGATATTCGTGATCCGTTTGCTGTTCTCAACGGTCGTGAAGGTGGCTCATCATTTGGTGGACTCACTACGCCGGTACCCATTGTCAATGGATAATCAACACACATGAATTCAACGGTGCGGAGCGAACTCGGCGAAGAAAATATCTATCTCCCGGGACTAGACGGGTTGCGCGCCATCTCCGTTCTTGTCGTCGTGGCTTTTCATAGTGGCGTCATTGACGGAGGGTGGATCGGCGTTGATCTTTTCTTCGGCATCTCAGGATTCTTAATTACTGGTCTGATGGTTGCCGAATACGAGCGCAACGGTGGCGTGGCCCTCGGCGCATTTTGGATGCGTCGCCTTCGCCGCCTTGTTCCAGCACTGATCATCCTCTTAGCACTCATCGCTACATTAGTAAAACTTGATCAACTCAATGTCAGAGCACGCAATATCTGGGGAGCGGTCACCTATTCCACGAACTGGGTGCACATCTTTAGTGGCACGAGTTACTGGGACGACTTTGCCACACCAGACCCACTTCGACACTTGTGGTCACTGGCGATCGAAGAACAGTTCTATGTCATGTGGCCAATTGTCGTTTGGTTTGTGCTCAAGCGCTGGACACCTACGACGCTCGGAAAAGTGGCGCTACTGGGAGCCACTGTCTCGGCGGCTATTCAAGTCATCGGCATCCACGCAGGCTTGTCGATTGATCGCATCTACCAAGGGACCGACACCCGTACTGTTGCCTTTTTGCTCGGTGCCGCCATCGCAACTCGTGGTTGGCCACCGAAGAAAGTCACCATCCCCACATGGATATTGCCCACTTTCGCTCTCGTAGTTCTTGCCCCTGCGGCGATGTGGTTACCAGGAGATCAAACGTGGGTTTTCTCTGGACCACTGATTGTGATTTCGCTTGCTGGCATTGCGGCGGTCGTTTATAGCACCACTAGGAATAACCGTTTCCTGTCGTCGCCAGTACTTCGGACGATCGGTCGTTGGAGTTATGGCATCTATTTGTTCCATTGGCCATTAGTTATTTCACACAAGTTTGATGATCTGCATAGCGTCACCCAATTTGTTGTCGTGACTTTGATATCAGTAGCGCTGGCGGGATTGTCGTATCGATTCGTTGAGTCACCGATTCGGCATCAACGCCTTCCACGTATCGGACTTCTAACATCTGCTGCGGTCGCCGTTGTCATCGTCTTTATAAGTTTGACTGTTTCAACCCCATCTGCGCCAGCACTTGACATCAGCGTCACGCTGGCACCTCAACCAACAACTCTTGATTCAGTCCCCATTAACCAACCTCAACGAGTCATGGTCTTTGGGGATTCACTTCCTGCTGTTGCCGCCGATGAATTGCAAGCCGAAGCCGAATCGCTTGGCATTGACATTGAAGTTCGAGCCGATCCAGGTTGTGTGCCTTCTGAAGACAAAAACGACCAGTATGGCAAACCTGAATGCGTAACTTTCTTGCAACAAACTCGCGCTCGTGCTCAAGAACTTGACATCAATATTGCAATCATTTGGTGGGGCGGCACTGGAATCAAGTTCATGGAGAACGGCATTTGGTATAACTTCTGTGATGCGGGCGCTGAAGAATTAACTCGTGAGCGCATTAGACGCCTCGTCACATATTTTGAGGATGTAGCCTCGCAGGTCATTCTTGTGGCTCCAGTCCCGCGACTTGATCATTCTGCCGTTGACGTCGCTGGAACAGAATGCGAGATTGTTGCATATGACGATGTTGCCGCAGAACTAGGAATAGCGGTTGTTCGTCTTCGGGATACTGTGTGCCCGTCATATCCCGACGACTGTGAGCGCATTCGTCGCTACGACGGTCTGCACTACGACGGCGAAGCTGCTCGCCAAATCGCCAAACTCATTCTTGATGGCGTTAGATAAAACGCAGTGAATCACCGACAGTGACGACTCCAGGTTTGATGATCTTGGCATACACCCCGAGATTCTGATCTAACTCGCGAATGATGTGCCGCAACACTGAGCGGTCGCCAGCGACATCACTCCCCACATCTCGCGTCACCATCACGCAACGCGGACATGGCGACTGAAACTCAATTTCACATTCACCGAGACGCGCCGTCTTACCAGTCCACCCAAATTCGGGATGGCCAGTTTGCTCGCCCGTGTCAATCACCAGGCTCGGACGAAAACGCCGCACATCGATTGCTGAATCAGGTAAAGCCTGCCGCAATGAGCGCAATGCCGAGGTTGTCATCACCATCAGTGGCCAGCAGTCGTAATAGGTTCCCGGGGGTGATTCAAACTCCATCACTTCTGAAGGAAACACCGAAAAATCAGGCAACGGCTCATCGATATCGCGTCCGAAAACACTGCGCAGTTCTTCCATCATGTCATCACTACTAGGAGCGCCGCGACGGTAATGATCAACATCAGATGCTGGACGCAAAGGTTCAAGTTGAACATTTGCTCCAATCGCGCGACTGACCAGATCATCGGCCTGAGCATCATCACTGCGCACGATGCTCCCATCAGGCAAGGTGATTTCAACGACTTCAGAAGCATCGACAAATTGCGCCGACAGTTTCATGAGCCCGCCCAACTTCTTGGCACCACGAATACCACCCTTGTCAATATCACGAACCGCCCACAGGCGATCGCCAACAATTCCTAACTCATTGATCAAACAAGACTCAACGGTGCCCCCCACCATTGACTTCACTGGGTAGACCCAAATCTCAGTGACCGAAAATTCGGTCACTGACGTTGGGTTCCGACTTTAAGATCTTTGAAAGGCATATTTTTATCAACCATCGGTTCGCGAGGTAATCCGAGAACACGATCCCCGATGATGTTGCGTTGGATCTCATCAGTTCCACCAGCGATATTTGATTGGAAACTACTCAAAATGTATCGCGCCCAGTTTTCCCCTCGACCTTCGCCTTCCCATGCATCACAATCTGCGCCAACTAAACGATTGATCAGGGGTCGGCTGAAGCGGGCAATAACGGCGCCATGCAATTTGCCCAATGAACCACCAGGACCTGGCACCTTGCCAGCTTTCATCTCGGCCCGAGTACGCATTGACACCAAAGACTTCACAGTCTCTTCGCAATACAGTCTCATGAGATCTTGACGAATAAGAGGATCCATCAATTTACCGTTGTTCTTCGCAACATCAATCAAACGATCAGCCAAGTTGTGGGTCACGCCACTTGACGAGCCAGTGCCAATCGCTACTCGCTCATACATCAACATCGCAGTGGCTTGATTCCAGCCATTGTTGAGTTCACCCAATAGCCAAGACTTCGGAATCCGCACATCAGTGAAGAACACTTCGTTGAAATGACTCCCTCCGTCAATTTGGTGAATCGGACGAACCTCCAGTCCTGGTGCCTTCATGTCAACGATGAACATGGAGATTCCTGCATGCTTCGGAGCATCTGGGTTAGTGCGCGCAATCAAGACTCCGTAGTCACTGACATGTGCCAGAGTCGTCCAGACTTTTTGTCCATTCAGAACCCACTCATCACCGTCAAGTTCTGCGCGAGTCTGCAGACTTGCAACATCTGAACCAGCACCTGGTTCAGAGAACATTTGGCACCACATCGTTCGCGCCGCAATCAGGTCCGGCATAAATTCGCGCTTATGCTCCTCGGTTCCGAACTGATTGAGCACTGGCAAACACATGCCGTGACTAATCGTCAACTCAAATGTCATGTCGGGATACTTGCCGTACTCTTCTCGATAAATCCGATCGTGAATACGGGTCAATCCCGCTCCGCCATATTCCTTGGGGTACACCAATCCCGCAAGGCCAGCCTCTGTGAGAGCCGCTTGGTATTTTTTCCCGATCATCAGCGAGGACTCGCTCCGGCGACCTATCCCCGAGGCGTTCTGCTCAAGGAATTCACGCACTAGAAGGCGAAACGCTTCTGCTTGCTCTGGGGCTAGGACATCATCAGTTGAATTTGAACTCATGTGCTCAGTCTGTCACCTGGCGCCGTGGGCGTGCCTAATCGAAACACCACTCAACGGGGGATGTACCGTTGAGGTATGGATTCTGCAGTTTTTCGCCATGTCAGCGATTGCATAACCGAAGAGTGGAGCAGTCCCGAGCGCGGTGCCGTACGTTGGTGGGAGCTTTTTGGGGGCGATGCCACAGCAACGAACGAAATGACCGTGGGAATCGCTGAAGTCCCCGTCGGGGCTGTCCCCCCTCCCCGCGGCCATTCCCATGACGCCTCAGAGGTGTACGTGATTTTGGCTGGCGAAGGCTATGTCGTCGTTGACGGTGTGCGTACTGCAGTCACTGAGGGCTCTGCAGTCTGGATTCCACAAGGCCTCGAGCATTACGCTGACAACACAGGGACAATCCCGTTGAGATTGTTGTACGTCTTTGCTCGCGACAAATTCAGTGATGTCACTTATTCATTTCCTGGCGAACAGATCAAGGAAAACTCATGACCTCAAAACCCGACATCAATCTCATCAGTCCCGAAACCTTTGCAGCTACTGGGCACCCGTGGGAACAGTACGCGTGGCTACGCAAAAACGCCCCCGTGTATTGGCACGATGAACCGACTGGCCCTGGCTTTTGGGCGATCACCAAATATGAAGATGTCCGAACGATCAGTCGACTACCAAAAGTTTTTAGTTCATATGAAACCAGCGTGATGCTTCCCGACCCCGATCCCATGGGTCTATATGCGCAACGTCTAATGATGCTCAATATGGATCCACCCCAACACGACCGATTTAAATTGTTGGTATCACGTGGTTTTACCCCGAAGAATGCTCCCCTCTTACGGCCAAAGATTGAAGAACTAGCACGCGACATCGTCGATGCGGTGCTCGCTAAAGGAGAATGCGATTTTGTCACCGAGATCGCTGGTCGTTTACCATCTGGCTTGATCGCCGAGCTAATGGGCATGCCACGTGCAGACGGTGAGCGACTATACGACCTCACCGAAATCATGCACACCAACGATGACGCCGTTGCCCCGCCAGAAATCAAGATGAACGCTGTTGGGGAAATGCTGGGTTACGCACAATCGGTCGCAGATCTCAAACGCCAGAGCCCCGCGGACGATCTCGCTACGATTCTCGTCAATGCCGAAGTTGATGGCGACCATCTCACCGACGAAGAATTTCAATGGTTCTTCTTACTTCTCGTCAACGCTGGTGGAGATACTACGCGCAACTTACTAGCGGCAGGTCTGCAGTTGCTTTTGGATCATCCAGATCAACGGACCAAGTTGATCGGTGATCTTGATGGACTCCTTGGCTCAGCAGTCGAAGAAATGTTGCGCTACTGCAGTCCCGTGAGCCATTTTAAGCGCACCGCTATGCAGGACACCGTCGTTGGCGGACAGTCAATAAAAGCTGGCGAACGGGTTGTCATGTTCTACGGCTCGGCTAATCGCGACGAAGACATCTTTGAGAATGCCGATACTTTTGATGTCGCCCGTCACCCGAATCCACATGTGGCTTTTGGTGCCGGCGGACCACACCTCTGCTTAGGTATGCATGTTGCGCGAGTTGAACTTACAGTGATGTTTCGCGAACTGTTAACCCGCATGCCCCACATTGAGGCGGATGGTCCTATCGAAAGGATGCACAGCAGTTTTATTGCTGGTGTCCACCGTATGCCGATTAAGTACTAGGGTCCAACAACTTCTTTGAACTGCACGCGCAGGTCTTTTTTGAGGGCCTTACCCGAGGGGTTACGAGGAATGACCTCAATGAAGCGCACCGCTACTGGCTGCTTGAAACGTGCCAATTTGCTGGAGCAGTGCGTCAAAACAGCTTCTTCGGTGACCGAATCGTCCTTACGAACAATAATCGCCAAAGGCGATTCTCCCCACTTTTCAGATGGGATACCAATGACCGCCACATCGCCGACACCAGCAAGACCCATAATAATATTTTCAATCTCGGCGGGATACACATTTTCCCCACCGGAGATCACCATGTCCTTGATACGGTCCTGAATGAAAATGAATCCATCCTCATCACGGATCGCACCGTCACCGCTGTACAACCAGCCATCCTTCAACGCGTCAGCCGTTGCATCTGGTCGATTCCAGTAGCCAAGCATCATGTGTCCACCACTGATTAAAACTTCTCCAGCTTCTCCTGCATCACATTGCGTCCCATCAGGACGCACTACCTTGACTTCTGACAAAAAGAAAGCCTTACCCGTTGATCCTGCTTTGCTGATTGCGTCCTCTTTTGAGGTCAGACAAGCAGGCCCACAAGTTTCTGTCAGTCCGTACACCTGATTGATCTCAATGCCGATTTCTGCGTAAGACATAATCAGCGAGACGGGAACCGGAGCCGCGCCAGCCATCAACCAGCGGACATGTTCGTGCTTGTATTTGCTCGGGTCATACACTTGGCGCATGAAGTTCAACATCGCAGGCACAAAAAGTCCATTATTGATGCGCTCTGAATCAATAATTTCCCACACCTTCACTGGGTCAAAGGCACGCATCAACACATGGGTTGTACCAACAAAGATATTCCCAAGGGCTGGAGTCAGAGCGCCCACATGGAACATCGGCATCGGATTGATGTAACGATCTCCCTTGGCCAAATCACTGGTAGTACACATTGTTGATAGCGCCCAATATTGAGTGTTATGTGAGTGCATCACGCCCTTTGGCAAACCAGTGGTGCCCGATGTGTACATGATGTACAACAGGTCATCACCCGATGCCGTGACCGCTGGTTCGGTTGCAGGCATCGTCGCCGACTCAACAATGAAGTCACGAGCAAAGGTGGGCTTCGTTGAGGTGTCTCCGACATACAACCATGACTTAATGTCGGTGCGATTGCCTCGCGACTGCAATTCGGAGACGTTGGCCACAAACTCAGAACCGAAAACCAGAACGGTCGTTCCCGAATCCTTGAGGATGAATTCTAATTCGTCAGCAACTAATCGCCAGTTCAAAGGCACGATGACTGCACCAAGTTTGGCGGTGGCAAAGAAAGCAGTCATGAACTCGGAGGAGTTCATCAACAAAAGAGCGACTCGATCGCCCTTCTTGACTCCAGCATCAACGAGCAGTGATGCAACCTTGTTAGTTTCGGCGTTCAGTTCGGCGTAACTAAAACGTCGTCCAGCTGCGACATCGTAAAGAGCCTCGATGTTGGCATTGATGTTGGCTCGACGCGTCAGGAGATTTCCAATATTTACAGTCACAAGAGAAAATATAGACACGAAACGCCGGAGTATGCTAACTCAATGGCTACATCGGTGAATAACGGACTGGATCTCTCATTTTTTGACACGGGTGGGGACGAATCGCCTGTGATGGGTGGGACTTTGGTAGCACCGTGACACCTGGGCCCTTTGCCTACTGGAATTCGGTGAAAGACGCGATCAATACCCTTCTCACGGAACTCGGCGCACGATGAAAGATCTCGTTCTCACAGCAGTTCAAAGTCATGTTGCGCTTTGGAATGCTTTGGATCGTGAATCCTGGATTGCATTGTTTTCACCTGCAATGGTTTTTGAAGATCCCGTTGGCACCCCTGAAAAGGTTGGCCTTGATGCCGTGAACAAGACTTGGGATCGGTCTTTCAAACCAGGTCGGCGTTGGACACTTCATCCTGAGCAAATCGTTGATGCTGGCGATGAAGCGGCAGTGGTGATGCGCAATGAAGGTGACCTCGACGGAAGACAGGTTGTCGTGCGCAGCATTGAGATCTTTTCTGTCAATGCAGACGGACAAATAATACGTATCCGCTCATTCTTTGATCAGCCCACTGACTTTGCGCTATCACAATACTTCACGCCAGAGCGAGCCGACTAAAGGTGACCACAACTTCGTTGTGCATACTTCAATAAATATTTTGCTCGTGCTACTGGGTCGGCGATGTCTCGTAAGAACTTTGAACGAACCTCAAAAGACAGGGGCACCGCTGGAACAGCCTTGAGTAACTCGACGATCGGCAACGAGCCTTCACCAGGACACAATCGCCCGTTCAACGCTTCATCAAGCAAGCCAGCAAAATCAATCGGACGTTGTGCAGGCGCATCGCAAATTTGTAGATATGGGAAAAGGTCGATCGGCATTGCTTTCACATCGTCTATTGATGACCCAGACCTAGATAGGTGCAAATTGTCAATGAGCACTCCGCCATTTGACGCACCAGAAGTGTCAACTATCCCTGCCGCCATTGACAAGGTGTTTAGTGGGAAAATCGGCAAGAACTCGCAGACAACTTTGATTCCGTGTGGTTCGGCAAGTTCGCAGACCTGTTGATAGCGCTCAGTCGTTCGTACTTGATCTTTCAGGCGGCTTGTAAACAAAATATGTTGGGCGTCAATGATGACGGCTGCTTCAATGAGTTGTTCAGCAAAATCACTTCCATCAACTGACGGGATAATCGGCTCGATATCTAACGCAACGATCCCTGTGTCATCAAGTCGTTGACGAACTTCTCGGGAGGTTGTATCACCCCAAACCTCTCCATCAAACCAAATACCGACTGCCGGCCAGCCAGCTTCGTGAGCGACTGTCACCATGTCTGCGGGCGCAATGTCCGGTTGCACTCCGGCGGCCAGCGAAAGTAATCGTCCCATCAGTGCACCGGGACAGTACCTGGCAGCTCCGGCGGATCACCAACATATTTCGGCCTAAATGCCAGCAAGAAAAGCAAACCACCCGCAGCAATACAACTTCCCGAGACAACAAGTGGCGTCGCCGAGGTAATGGTGGTGGCAATATAGCCCACCAAGATGGAGGCCGGAACCTGAGCCAAACTTTGAACACTGCTGTATATGCCCATCGCTTCTCCTTGACGCCCCATTTCTGCTGAACGGCTCACCAAACTACCCATGTTGGCCATTGATAAACCATTGAAAAATGTGAAGAACGGGATTGTCAAATAGATGTATAGCGATGTATCGGTCGGACTAAAGAAGTAAATAAACATCACAATTCCTGTACCGAAAAGACTGAAGCGCAACACTTTCCAATCTGCGAGTCTTTTCGCCACCCAACCCACTAAAACAGCTTGGGACAACGCAATAAAAAGTCCGATGATGGCAAAATAGTCCCCAGTTTTGCCGGCATTGAAACCAAAGTTATTGCGTAGATACACCCCAAAAAATGTCGTGAAGAAGGTAAAGCCTGCATTGAACAAAAAGGCTGATCCCAAAACAACTCGTAAACGATCTGATCTGAACCCGTCAACAACGTTGCTCACAGCCCGACCAAATTGTAAGCGACTATTATGCATTTTGACCTTAAGAGTCTCTGGGAAAATTGTCAAAATCAAAGCACAGTTAAACAATGACAAAATCGCAGCAAACCAAAATGGCGTTGTCGCACTAAACCAATCCGGAGTGTGGAACAAACCGTAGAAGCTTTTACCCGGTCCGCTGAGGCGACCACCAATATACGGCCCGAGGATAAATCCGAGGCCAAAAGCAGCCCCAATAAGACCAAAATTCTTGGCGCGATTTTCATTCGTACTGACATCGCCAATCGCCGCTTGTGCAACAGCTTGGTTGCCACCAGTGATGCCGTCTAAGGCACGTCCGATAAAAAGAAGAGGAATGCTCGCTGTGCTGATGCCAATTGCAAAAATCACATATCCAACTGCTGTACCAAAGATTGAAATGGCCAAAACTGGTCGCCGCCCGTATCGATCCGACATCTGTCCTAAAATTGGTGCTGCAATAAAAATAAAAAAAGGGAAAATTCCCTGCAACCAACCCAACATGATCAGTCCTTGTGTAAACGACCATCCTTCAGGGGTAACACGAAATGGCGAGCCATCACTAATCAGCAACGGGTACACCGGAATCAGAATCCCAAAGCCCAACATGTCAATAAACACCGTAGTGAAAATCGCCAGCAATGGATTTCGACGAGCTTTTGCTTCAGTGGGTGATGTCACCCACGCAAACTAGCAGGCGACCATCGCTTACTTGATGACGAAGTTCTCTGCTGCAGCTTTAATGTTCTCAGCATCAACTGCCAAGATGGCTCCAGTTGCAACGGCAGCATCGCTTGCTGCATTCCACTTGGTGACGAAGTCTTGCGTCGTTGGGTACAGCGCCTTTAACTCGTCGGGCGTCAACCCAAGAGTTGTTCCGAATAGACCACAAAAACCACCACTTTCTTGACCTGAGCCAGACAGTTTGGCCAAAGGAACATCAACAAATGGGGTACGAATACCGCCTAGGACATTTCCATTTGCGTCCATGAGGAAAGCGGAAAGGTCAGCATTGGCCTCCAACTTGGGCATTGAAGTAGGGGGTTCTCCAGAACGCACCCAGCGATCAAGACTATGCAAAGCCGAACGCAGAATGTAGGTATGCGGACCGGCATTGAGCGGGAGGCCACACGTGATGATGCCGTAGTAGATCGATGAGGGAGGATTCAATTGAGCCTCAAAGAGGACTATGTCGCCATCACCAGTAGCAGTGTCGGCGTCACCGATTCCCAAAGTGTACGCATCAGAGTGAGCTGTTCCCGCGGACTCCCAGATTCGTAAAACATCTGTGTCGTCTTGAGTCGCCGGGCGATAGCGCAGAACATCAGTTTCGGCCTCAGCAATGAGGACTGGTCGAGTGAGGTCAGCACGAATTTGTGCGCTGTTGGGTCCAGCCACCGTCTCTGTCGTAGCGGGATCCAGACAATCCCGAGGATTTTCCAAGAGAACAGCATGTGGGCAAAAGAGCGTTGATGCACTTTGTCCGCGACTAATCAACAAGTAACCGTTGTACACATCGTCAGCCAAACCAAAAGCATTGGCATAAGTCGTCAAGCGACTCGCACTCTGGGACTGCCCAGTTGCCAACAAAATCTCAGGTGTCAAGCCTCCCAAAATAGTTTCCGATTGGCGCCAAACAGCCGCCCCAGCCTGACTAAAAATGTCGTAACTGTAGTTATCCCCCGGATGATTGAGTACACCATAGCGATCCGGATCAGCATTCTTTAAGACTAAGAACGGGGCCGTCGATCCTGCTCCACCCTCGACACCCACGCGCTGAGCGGAGACGCCGACCCAAGCACCGCCCTCTCTGACAATCTCGGGCCACAGTGCGCTCCACGCCGGGGTTGAATCAATTCCAGCAGTCACGTTGAACCACTCGGTAATCACCGTACCGTTGAATTTTGCAGGATCGCTTGGTCGACGGACGACTATTCGTGTTTTGTATTCGGCAGTGTCATTTTTTGTGACATTCCAGACACCATCAGCGGACAATGGATCGGTCGAACCGTAAGAGTTAGCGGTTCCCGAAATAAAGAACTCTTCTTCGGTGAAATCAAATCTTTCTGCTTCAAATAGCCCACCCGCCAAAACAACAGGGCCCCTCGGAGCTTCAGATAAGAAGTCAGGCAGTGGCACACGATTACTCACGGTAATCGGCCCCTCAATCGTGACTTCACCAACAGTGCCTGTCGTCGGTGTCACCGCAGTGAAACCAGGTTCCACAGGCGCACCAGTTGATGGAGCCTCGGTCGACACTGCAGAATCACTCGGTCCAGTTGAAGTATCAGTGGACGACTCATCTCCAGAACAACTCACGATGACCAGCCACAGTCCTACCATCGCTGACTTCAATTTCAAAGATTTCTTCATCAGATTCCTCCCACCTCACGGGTCACGGGTCACGGTAGCAGAAGTGTTCTGTAAACCTGCAGATTTCCCCTAAGTTAGCGACATGACTAACACCGATTTACCAGCCCATTCCTGCGACGCCTGCCGAATCATTGATGAAAGCGACGGCAAGGTAGATGGCCGCATGTTCAACCTTGATCATTGGGACATCAGTCAAGAACGTATGTATTTCAAAAAACTTCGTAGCAGAGAGGAGAAAACAACCGACAAGGTAACTGGATTCGCTGGTTCAATGAAATTTGTCTATCTCCACTTAGTGTGGTTCTCCATTTGGATTATGTTTCATATGGGAGTTTTGGGCTCTTCCGGACAATTTGACGTTGGCTACAGCACCCTCACCATGATCGTCAGTCTTGAGGCCATCTTTCTATCTACCTTGGTGATGGTCACTCAGAATCGCCAAGCAAAAAAATTGGAATCTCGCTCTCAAATAGACTTTGAATCAAATCTTCAATCACTCGTGTGGTCAGTACACATCGCTGACAAACTCGGCGTGGATGTCAAACACGTTGAAGCACTTTGTGCTGAAGTCATCCAAGAGTCGCGACAAACGAATTAGATCTGTGAGGTCAGTTCTTCTGTCACACATCTGATTATTCATGCACTAAAGTTCGATAGGTCCACAGGAGCACACGATGAATTCGCACGACCTATCACCAAAAGATGCCTCACGCCATACCAGCGAGCGCAATCGCTCTGTCGAGTTTGAACTCGATCCTGCGGATTTTGAACGCGCTCGACGCGGGTTCATCGCTTCGCTTCCCACAGGTCAGATAACTGACGACAACGGCCGCAGGGTCTCCGATATCTCGGCTTACGCATTTCTTCAAACCGAACCCCCTGACACAGTGCATCCAGCTTTGTGGCGTCATGCCCAGCTCAATGCCAATCATGGCTTATTCAAAGTGACTGAAGGTGTCTGGCAGGTGCGCGGTTACGACATTTCAAATATCACTTTCATCACAGGTGAGACGGGCTGGGTGGTCATTGATCCACTCACCGTTGAACACACTGCACGCGCTGGCTATGAACTAGTCACCCAACATCTCGGATATCGCCCAGTGACTGCCGTGATCTACACCCACTCTCACGCCGACCATTTCGGTGGAGTCAACGGTGTCACAACACAAGAAGATGTCACCGCTGGTCGTTGCCAAGTCATCGCACCAGTGGGTTTTATGGCCGAGACGATCGGCGAGAATGTCATCGCTGGCCCAGCAATGGGACGACGCGGTACTTATCAATTTGGTCCAATGTTGCCCGCGGGCCCCAAAGGACATGTGGATTGTGGTCTCGGCAATTCCGTTCCCGTGGGTCCCCCAGGGCTCATCGCTCCAACTCACGACATCACGTACACCGGTGAAGAAATGACCGTCGATGGAGTGCGGATCATCTTTCAACTCACACCAGAAACCGAAGCACCTGCGGAGATGAACTTCTTTTTTCCAGATCTCAACGGTTTGTGTATGGCGGAAAACTGCTCACACACCATGCACAACTTGGTCCCGATTCGCGGTGCTCTTGTGCGCAACTCCCTCAAATGGTCAAAATACATCAACGAAAGTATTGAACTTTTTGGTGCCCGAACCACAGTCTTGTTCACTTCTCACAATTGGCCTCGCTGGGGCAATGACGATCTCATTGAGTTCTTAGAATTGCAACGCGATCTCTATAAATGGATGCACGATCAGACTATGCGTCAAGCAAATCTCGGCCTAAACGCATTAGAAATTGCTGACAAACTTGAATTGCCCGATGATTTTTTGGCTCATGATCACACCCGTGGTTTCTACGGAGATCTGGTACACAACAGCAAGGCGGTCTATCAGCGCTATCTCAGTTGGTACGACTGCAACCCTGCCAACCTCTATAAATTACCCCCCGTTGAAGTTGGTCAGCGTTACGTCGATCTCGCAGGAGGAGCCGAAGCACTACTGGCCAAAGCACGCACGGCATTCGCTGCCGGCGACTATCGCTGGGTTGCTGAACTCGTCAATCATTTAATTTTTGCCAATCCAACACATGGTGAAGCTCGCGCTTTGCAGGCTGACACGCTTGAACAGTTGGGTTACCAATCAGAGTCTTCAACTTTTCGTAATTCATATCTCACGGGAGCCATGGAACTTCGTCAGGGACCTCCTCAACTCGGTAGTTCACAGGTGCGTGGACGCGGACTTCTGGTAGCGATGACGATCGAGCAGATCTTTGACACCTTGGCAGTGCGTTTAGTATCCGAAAATGTCAGTGGACTGAGCCTCAAAATTAACTGGCACTTCACCGATATGAGCGGAACTGCCGACGAAAGATGGTTGCTCGGCCTCTCCCACCGAACTCTGTATTCGGTTCAGGGTCGCAACGATGAGAAAGCACAGGCAACTTTGACGATGGCGCGTAGTACTTTGATTTCGGTGATCATTCAAGAGACAACTTTTATTGATGAGATTGGCAAAGGTTCCATCGTTATCGATGGCGATGCCACAGCCTTGTTGACAATCTTTGGCAATCTTGATGCCTTCCCCAACAGCTTCAATATCGTTGAACCCTAAGGCGGCAGTAGGATCATCCTCATGACCAATCATGCAGCCACTCTTCGCTCTACCTACAACTCGGGCCAGACTCGCCCATTGGCCTGGCGCAAGCAGCAACTTGAGCAGATGATCAAGATGATCGAAGAGAACGAAGATGACTTTCTCGCGGCCTTGAAGACCGACCTCGGCAAACCGAACGTTGAAGGTTTTATCACCGACATCGCTTTCGTGACGGGCGAAATTAAGTTGATGTTGAAGAACCTCAAAAAGTGGAATAAGCCTCAGCGTGTGCCAACCCCACTTGTCACTATGCCCGCCACGTCACACCTCATTCCTGAGCCACTCGGAGTCGTATTAGTCATTGCCCCATGGAATTACCCCGTGCAATTGCTTTTAGTTCCTGCCGCTGGAGCAATTGCTGCTGGCAATACCGTCGTGATGAAGCCTTCTGAGGTTTCTGCCGCCACCTCAGCAGTGCTGGCTCGCCTTGTTCCGAAATATCTCGATCAGAAGGCAATCACCCTTGTCGAAGGCGGAGTGCCCGAGACGACCGCATTACTCGCTCAACATTTTGATCACATCTTCTACACTGGCAACGGAACCGTTGGCCGTATCGTTATGGCCGCCGCAGCCAACAACCTCACACCAGTCACGCTTGAACTTGGGGGGAAGAGCCCTGTCATCATTGATGAGTCGGCCAACATTCATGTCACTGCTCGCCGCATTGCTTGGGGCAAGTGGCTCAATGCCGGTCAGACCTGCGTTGCTCCTGACTACATTTTGGTTAACGAAAAAGTTCGGCAGCCTTTCTTAGACGAACTCGGCAAAGCGATTACCGATTTCTTCGGAGCTGCTCCCCAAACGAGCGAAAGCTATGGACGCATCGTTTCACCCCGCCACTTTGATCGCCTGAAGTCATTGATGAATGGTGGCAAGGTCGTCATTGGTGGCGAAACCGATGCTGAGAGCCGTTACGTTGCTCCAACAGTGTTGGCTGATGTCGATATCAACTCGGCGTTGATGAATGAGGAGATCTTTGGACCCTTGCTGCCCGTTCTCTCAGTCACCTCAATACAGCAGGCTATTGATTTCATTACTGCTCGCCCGCACCCGTTGGCGTTGTATGTCTTTGCCGAAAACAAATCAGTTGTCAACGAAGTGTTGGCTCGTACGACGGCAGGCGGAGTGACTGTGAACGGAACCCTGATGCATCTCACAAGCCCGCATTTGCCATTTGGCGGTATCGGCGAAAGTGGGATGGGCGGTTATCACGGCAAGTCGGGTGTGCGTTTGTTCCAGCACATGAAGCCCGTGCTCAGCCGTGGCACCAAACTTGATCCATCACTGGCCTATCCGCCGTACACAGCGAAAAAAGCGAAACTCTTCCGCAAACTGCTCTAGTCAGTCAGAGTCAACTCGGTATCGGAGTTATTCCGCCGCTCATGATGTACTCCAGCCACCATCGCGGCGCATTGTCAAGCAAATTACCTAAGTGTGAGTAATCGTGCCAACGGCAGATCTTTCCATCACGGATTTCCATCACGGATGTGAATGGATGGACGATCACTTCACCCGTGTGGAAATGCCATACCTCTTTATGTTCAGTGATCACAATGTCACCTTCTGCCAAAACATTTCCTGGTTGATGCACCATCTTTTCCGTCGGCCCAAGACCAAGTCGTAAACGCTCGGCGATTTCTTGGCCGCCGACAACCGGTGGCACTGCCCCAACGTCCATATATTCGGCATCGTCAGCGAATCGTTGCGCGACATCACTCCAGTCTTTGGCATACATTGAATTCCAATGAGCCTCGGCGACGAGCTTGTTGGCTTGTTGTTGTGTTCCCATTTTCCCCTCATTGCGTATGAAAGAACTTCGCGTTTTGTATTTGCTAATCTCATCTTATGAATCTGATCAGCAATGTTCTTTCAATTCTGTTGGCAGCAATTTGTTTTGCTACCGCATATGCAGACTTCACCTTGAAGCCACAAGTAGTGGAGAGTCTGACACACCTCAAAGTGCCCATGCGTATCCTCCCCGCCCTGGGGATTGCCAAGATCGCTGGCGCCCTCGGATTACTCATCGGTTTTGCTAATGATGATCTGCGAGTCTATGCCGCTCTCTGCTTGAGTATTTACTTTCTTTTGGCCATTTGGTTTCACCTACGCGTACGAGACACCTTACAAGGCACCGCTCCAGCAATGGTTTTGTGCATGCTCAGCATCGCAACCTTGATCACTAGCCTCTGACTACTACCGTTCAGTGAGTTCTGTGGCGGGTAAAGCCTGCAGATATTTCCTTTTCGGCCGCTTCACGACCTTCCCAGCCACGCACAGTTGTTTGTTTATAAGGCTCAATCAACTTGTAGACCTCGAAGAAGTTGCCGACTTCAGCAAGTAAATGCTCGGGCAGATCGTTTATGTCTACATACTGAGCAAATCGTGGATCATGCGACGGGACGCACAGCACTTTGGCATCCCCGCCGGCTTCGTCTTCCATGCAGAACACGGCCACAGGACGAACATATACGTGGCATCCTGGAAAAGTTGGCTGACCCAGCCACACCAAGGCATCAAGTGGGTCGCCGTCTTCCCCCAAAGTATGAGGAAAGAAACCGTAGTCAAGCGGGTACTGCGTTGCAGTAAACAACGTACGGTCAAGCCAAATGGCTCCCGTGTCATGATCCATTTCATATTTATTGCGAGACCCTTGCGGAATCTCCACAATCATTTCAACTTCCATGGACTGCTGTCGCCAATGCTTCAAGAGTTGCTTCCATATTCTTGCGATTGTGTTCGCTGCGGTCAGCAACTCCACTGACTAAACGTCCAAGGGTCTTTGAAAATTTGCCACGTCGATCAATCCACGAATGTGTCAGCAGCGAACCGTTTGCCGAAGGTGCAACTTCCCAGACCCAATCACACCAACGTGACGGACCAACCATCAATGCAAAAACAATTTTATTACCGGGAACAAATTCAAAAACTTTGACGATTGTTCCCCAACTCCTTTTACCGTTTGAGTTGCGGCCTTTGAATTGCGCCCCGACAGCGGGACCAGTAGCACCTTTGACCCATTGACCACCTTGATTTTCAGGAGACCACTCACCCATACGAGTGAGATCGCTCACCAGTGCAAAAACGGTTTCCGTCCTCGCATTAATTTCTTTTCTAACAACGATGGGGGCGCTCATGATCAGGCTGGAGCCGTCAACTGTCCCTCTTGCTTTCGAGCCGAGCGAGTGGTGTCGTTGTCTTCACCTTCGTAACGAGCAATTTCGTTACGGCCGACGACGTGCCAGTGCACTTCGTCGGGACCATCAGCCAAACGCAACGTGCGCTGACTGGCGTACATGCGAGCCAACGGAGTCCACTGCGATACGCCAGTTGCCCCATGTACTTGAATCGCTTCGTCAATGATTTCGCACACACGAATCGGCACCATTGCCTTGACGGCACTCACCCAAACACGGGCTTCGGCGTTACCCATGGTGTCCATGGCCTTGGCGGCACGCAACACCATCAAACGACAGGCTTCAAGTTCAATACGTGCTTTAGCGATGACCTCGGTGTTCTTTCCAAGTCGAGCGATCGGCTTACCGAAAGCCTCGCGACTGAGTCCACGACGAATCATCAGTTCCAGAGCTCGCTCACCAGCACCGATCGAACGCATGCAGTGGTGAATTCGACCAGGTCCGAGACGCACCTGAGAAATCTCGAAGCCCCGTCCCTCACCCAACAACATGTTGTCCGCGGGCACTCGCACATTGGTAAAACGCAGATGCATGTGGCCATGTGGCGCGTCATCTTCACCAAAGACTTCCATCGGACCCAGAATTTCAACTCCAGGCGTATCCGTTGGAACGAGAATCTGTGAATGGCGACGATGTGGTCCGGCATCTGGATTCGTCATCAGCATGCAGATCATGATCTTGCAACGCGGGTCACCTGCGCCAGAGATGTAGTACTTTTCTCCATTGATCAACCACTCGTCGCCATCACGGACAGCGCTACACTCAAGATTTTTGGCATCAGATGAAGCCACATCGGGCTCAGTCATGGCATACGCCGAACGAATTTCCCCCGCCAGCAGTGGCTCAAGCCAACGCTTCTTTTGTGCAGGTGTCCCAACGCGCTCAAGCACTTCCATATTGCCAGTATCTGGAGCACTACAATTCATTGCCTCAGAGGCAAGTGGACTCTTTCCTAACTCGACGGCAATGTAGGCATAATCGAGATTGGAGAGACCTTCCCCAGTTTCTGCATCAGGTAAGAAGAAGTTCCACAAACCACGAGCTTTGGCTTTGGCTTTCAGCGCATCAAGCAGTTCTAGTTGGCCAACTCCGTAGCCCCAATGGTCAGCGCGACCCTCTCCCAGTTTGTAGTACTGGGCGGTCACTGGATTGACTTCCTCAACGATGAAACTTACGACTGCTTCATAAAGCGGCATGACTTTGGCTGACATCGCCAAGTTCATTGAGTCGTCGGTGTTATTTCCTGAGTGCATTCCGGGCTTAGGCATATTTCAACATTACTTCGCCCTGGCCAAACACACCTATCGGGCGAATTCGCGAATGACCCTGCCAGGTCGCTGACCAGTATGTTGACCCTGCTCAGTCACCACTTCACCATTGACGATCGTGGCGGCGTAACCCCGAGATTTAATAATGAAACGTCCCTTTTCACCGGGAAAATCATAGACATATTCGGGGTACTCGGTTTGTAGTTTCTCGGGATCAAAAACGTTGATGTCGGCAAATGCCCCGACCTTCAAGGTTCCACGGTCAATGAGACCTAAAACTGCTGCTGGCTTGGCGGTTAATTGATGGATCGCCTTTTCAAGTGTCACAGTTTTTCGATCGCGATACCAATAAGACAAATAGAACGTCGGGCTGTCGGCGTCGCAAATCTGACCTGCATGCGCACCGGCATCACCCAAACCAGGAACGACTGCATCAAGTTGCAAAAAAACTTCCATTGATTCAGTATTACGATTGAAGAACCATGCGTTGTACAACTCGCGGCCTTCGCTGGCAAGCAAACGATTAACGATCAGTTCCACTGGTGTGACACCCGCTTCAGCAGCAAGTATTGCGACCGACTTCGGGTTGTCGACGTTGTAATTCGGCAACTCATCAAGACCTAATGGGAAAATCTTGGCCGCGTCGTACCAGGTGCCCTTACGGTTTCCTTCTTCAAGCAATTCGGCTCGACGTACTGGGTCACGCAACACATTCAAGCGTTCTTCAACGGTTGGTAACTTCATCAGGTCGTTCCACACCCGACCAGCAACAACCGGCGTCTGCTTCAGCCCCATCAAGGTTCCACCCGGACGAGTTTGCGTAGCTGATGAAATGCGACCCTCGTTTTCATTGACCTGCGTGAAAAAGGCATTCATACGCTCTACCGAGCGCAGATCACCATCTCCAGCACCACCAGAGAACAAAACGTCCCCCGCGTGTTGCGCCATCTCGCGCAACAATTTGAATTCGTATTCAGCTTTAGTGGCGAAATCATTGACAGCTTGGAAGATTCCGCCTCCTGCGCGATTCATTCCGTCAGCTATTGCTTTGTATTCGTCAATCTTTGCGTAAGTACCAGGAACACAACGCCCGTCAGGAACCACATGCAACAAAATGCGCGATGTGGAAAATCCTACAGCGCCACCCGCAACAGACTCTTCAGCAATATCGGCCATGCGACCAAGTTCTTCAGGTGTTGGGTCTTCGTCACTCAACGAACGATCTCCCATGACTTGCGAACGAATCGCACAGTGCCCAACTAGACCGACAACATTAAGCGCTGGCCTTAGTCGTTGCACCGAATCAAGATACTCGGGGTATGATTCCCAGTCCCATGGAAGACCATCAAGAATTGACTGACGTGGAATGTCTTCAACACTCTCCATCATCTCCGCTAAAAACCCACGATCTTTTTCAATGACTGGAGCGAAGGTAACACCACAGTTACCCATCAACACGGTGGTGACTCCGTGCCATGAACTTGAAGTCATATACGGATCCCAGCCCACTTGTGCATCAAGGTGGGTGTGCAGATCAACGAATCCTGGCGACACGGTCAAACCAGCGGCGTCAATCTCTCTAGTGGCAGTGTCAGCGGACAAGTTGCCGATTGCGGCGATTCGATCGGCACTCACAGCGACATCGGCGCGAACTGAGACTTTGCCGGTCCCGTCCACCACCATGCCACCGCGAATGATTAGGTCATAATTCATATAGCCCCCAAAGAGAGATTTGTGCTCACAGTCTATTTGCCAACTGCAGCGATATCGGAACTCAAAGACCTAAAAGTCGCGCACCGTTGGCAAAGTAAAAGGCGTCGAAGACCGAACACTCCAAGGCCTCCATGCTGGCTTCGAAACGCCGGATCGGATCATCTGTGCCTTCGTGGTGCGGGTAATCAGACGAAAACGCCACCATGTGCTGAGCACTTTGTTGGATCACCCAGCCAACGTCCTCGCCAGCGAAGGGACTCACGACAACCTGACGACGCAGATAGTCCGAGGGCTTCATTGTCAGGTGCGAGAGATCTTGGATATTTTTAAAAGCCTTAAAACCCGTATCAATAAAATGGAGAAATGAGGGCAACCAAGTCGCCCCTAACTCTGTTATTCCAATCCGCAACTTCGGAAATTTCTCCAGCACTCCGTCGTACACCAGCGAGGCCAAGAAGAGTTCAGCGGGATATCCAATCGCCATGTACGACAGTGGGTCTCCTGGTGCATCAGAGCGGAAATGTCGCATATCTCGACCATTGTCAAAAAATGCTGGCGGCACTGGACGATAATTCTGATCTGCGCCGACGTGCAGGAACACCGCAATATCAGAGTCCTGAATTGCTGCCCACACGACATCAAAATCGGGATGAGTCAATGAATGTTGCAGTGACGCAGGGATTGAATCAATCAATATCCCCCGAACATTGTTTCTCACCGCCTCGGCGATCAATTCAAGGGCAATCGCTGGACCAAATTCAAAAGGCACATAAGCGCTTGCCATGAGTCGTGGGTCTTGACAAAAATCAATGATCCCACGATTCATTGCCCGCACGGCTTCCGGTCGAACAGAAACAGGTGTTGACATCAATTGTTCAAATGATCCGGTAGGAAAAATCAATTGGCATTCAAAGCCCAACAAATCAAGCGCACGAGTTCGTTCGTTGATATCCCATCCCCCAAGTGACATCCAACCCTTGCGCCGTATTGTCATGAAATCTCGAGCAAGTTCATCTTGAAGGCGAGCATCGGCGATCCGCATTGAGTAATCACGAAATGATTCGTCTAAGAGCTCATCAAACTTGCGGTCACCCTGTCCCAATTCAGGAATCTGTTCTCGTACCGAGGTTGGGGCATACGAACGCAACCATCCCTTTGGTTCAAGAATATGAGCGTCCACATCAACGATTCGCCGATCAGCCGCATAAGTTCCAGTCACGTGTCCTCCCAAATCAAAAAATATTTAGACCCTAGAGAATGGCGATCGCAGAGGCCTCAGCGGCTTCACGCCGTTCAACCTGCCGACGAGCGACTTTGCCCACCCGCTCAATGTATTTGAACATCGCATCACGGGCTTCTTCGGCCGCCGATGAAAGACCTTCAACCTTGTCAATGGCCCATTGGCGAAAGATCAAAGGCATGATGATCTTTTCATGATGGATTGAGAAATCGTAGATTCCAACTTTTGCGATCGCTCGAGCATGTTCAACAAATCCGGGAATTCCGATTCCTGGCATAGAAAATGACATCACCTGACGCTTCAACGCTTCAATAGCGGCCGACGGGTTCAGTTCGATCAACTTACTGACAAGATCGCGGTAAAATAGATGGTGACGATTTTCATCCGTTGATAACTTCATCATCACGTTGTAGCCAGCAGGATCATTGAGCATCGTGCCGGTGTTGCGGTGCGAAATACGCGTTGCCAATTCTTGCATTGCTACATAACACATTCCGTCAACTGGGTTATCCGGTTCGGGAACAATCGCACTACTGACCTGAGCCATGCGACCATCTTCCAAAACCTTGGGGTCAACAAGTCCACTCACTGTGATGTAGTCGCGCATCACGATGGCGTGGCGCCCCTCTTCAGCAGTCCAGCGTTGTGCCCACGCACCCCATGCCGAGTCCCCACCGAACATTCTCGAAATGGTTCGCGTGTACCACGGCAAGTTGTCTTCGGTCAGCAGATTGACCAACAACGCCGATCGCACACCATCGCACAGAGGCGCTTGACCGTAAATGAAGCCTTCGGTTTCCAAACGGGCAGCACGATCCCATGGAACTTGCTCGTGCGGATACCACTCTTCTGCAGACGCTAAATGCCGATTGAGGAGGCGTTCCGCGTCGGGCTCCAGTTCCCGCAAAATTTCTTCATCAGTCACACCTACAACCTAAACCCAAAAGGCGTACCAACATCTGTCCCACGAGGGATTCTTCACCATTTGATCTAGGGTTTGTGCGTGAGTGAATATTGGAAAAGCTCGTGGTCAGGCGAAGATGGGGGTCCGAGGCGACTCCAAATGGCGAGAAACGCCGTCATCCCGACAATTTCGGCCGATAGCCAACTCGATGTCACTTCGCGCGATTCCCCCGCTCTCACCATGGCCATCGTTGGACCGAATGACGAACTTTTCCTGCAACGGATCATGCCTGGGCCAGCGGCAATCTCGTGGGTTGAAAAAATTGATCCAATCACGCTTGAGGTCATCGCCCAATCAGAGCACTTGGCTGGTGGCCCGCTCTGGCCTGGTGGGCTAGCGGCGCACGCCAATGGTTCGCTGTACGTCGTATTCGGCAATCACGCTCATCGCTTGTCAACAGATCTGCAGGTCATCGTGTCTGTTGAGTTGCCTCGGCTGCGCCCGTACAACAGTTTCGTCATTCTGCCCAGCGGACATTTGGCAACAAAGGACTTCTCAGGCGCCTTACCGGGTCAGCCAAATGGGACTCCTCTGGAACCAACAGAATTACTGATTCTTGATCCGCAAGATTTACGTATTGTTGCGCGTCTCGAACTTGCCGAACCTTCGATCGCTCGTCTTTCCGCTGATGGAAATGATATTTACGTTGTCGGCGATTATTCGCTGATACGCGTGTTCTGGCGCAACGAAACATTGATCGTTGACACAACATTCAACGCTCGCTATCGAACACTTGTTGGTCAGACCTTTGGTTGGGATGCAGTGATTACTGACGATGATGCATGGTTCTTGGACAATGGCGAAGGCACACAACTATTCATGGGGAGTTTTCGGGGCGTCGGCATTTCCTCAGCGCCACTGCACCTTGTGCGTGTGAACAAGAAAACTGCTCACGTCACATTGACGGAAATCTGCGGATTGCCCGATGGCATCATCGCCAATCCGCCAGTCGTTGATACCCAACGACAGATCGTGGTGGGTTTTGATAGTGGCAATGGAGTGATCAGTGGTTTTGACTACGACGAAGATTCCGTCACACCTCGTTGGAGTCGGCAACAAAATCACGCCTGTCACATGTTGTTGTCGCAAGAAGCAGGACAAATTGTCACTGCCGATCATCGACCCGACATTGGCTGTGAACAAGTTGTGATCTTGGATATCACTACCGGCGACGAGGTAGCCCGAGTTTCAACAACAAGCCCGATTCAGTCAGCAGTTTTCCCTGCCGTTGGACCCAAAGGTGATATTTATTGGTGCAGTATGTCCACCATCACGCGGATCTCGGTGCGCTAACTAATAGGACTCCATTCATAGCCGTGACATAATCGCCCCATGGCACTTCCAACTCCAGGCACACCCGAATGGCTCGAACAAGTAGTTGAAGACATCATAGAGCCGGATTTACCGATACTTGATCCCCATCACCACATGTGGCCGCAGGGTCAGGGACTCCCCTACACCCGCGATGATTTACATCGCGATGCTGACGCTGGTCACAACATTGTCAAGACAATTTTCATGGAATGTGGATCTGCTTATAACCGTGATGCGCCCGAACACTTGCGTTCACTTGGCGAAACGACTTACATCGCTGACCAAGCATTCAGCGATCCGAACCCGCTCATTGCAGGCATTATCAGTTCAATTGATTTGCGGCGCGATGATCGTGACGAATTAATGGATGCTCATCTCGCTGCAAGCCGCGGGCTTTTTCGCGGAGTGCGTGATGCACTTGCACGTGCTTCACACCCAGAAGCGATGATGATTCCCGGGACCTGTCCGGAAAATCTCTACCTTGATCCTTCCTTTCGCCGAGGAGTGACCCGACTTGGCGAACGCGGATTCACCTACGACTCGTGGCACTACCACCACCAGAATCGTGAGTTCTTAGAACTTGCTCGCGCTACCCCTGGAACGACAATGGTTCTTGATCACTTCGGAACGCCAGTTGGTGTTGGACCATACGCCTCACGGCGCGAAGAAATATTTGCACAGTGGAAGAAAGATATTTCCGAGATTGCCAAGTGCTCGAATGTTGTCGCCAAAATCGGTGGACTGGCCATGCCCGATAATGGATTCGGCTGGCATACCGCAGATCGCCCGCCAACGTCGGATGAGTTCATCGCTCAACAGTCGCGCTATTACTTGCATGCGATTGAGTGCTTCAGTCCAGCACGCTGCATGCTCGAGTCAAATTTTCCGGTTGACAGATTGTCGCTTTCATACGGCGTGTTGTGGAATGCCTATAAGAAGATGACCTCCCATTTTTCCGCCTCCGAACGCGCCGATCTCTTTTACGGCACTGCTGCGCGAACCTATAACGTCTAGAGACCGAGCAAAAACTCATCAATCAGCGCGACATGACGCAGAACCGTTGGGCGCCAGGATGTCAGCCAGTCGCCCGGCGAATCATTGGCTACCATCTTGATGTATGCGCGCAATATATCGGGAATATCTCTGACTTGCGGCGCAAGTTCGGCGTATAAGCCAAAATCACTTGAGGCTTGGTGTCCCGCATTATCAAGATTGATGCGCCGCGATTTTTCGCCGACGATTCCCGCTCGCTCTGACAATAGCGACCAAGCCAGATCAGCATTCGTTTCTGGTCTAGTCGTGAGGTCCTGATTAGAGACGATCATCAAAACTGGCACGTTTGTCGTCGCGTAGATTTCATCGGGGAGAATGCTTGTGTAACCCTGTGCCAACACGCAAGCGCTCACCCGCATATCAGCAGTGAACTCATGAAGCGATGAGACACTGGCCAACGCCGTCAGTCCTCCGTAACTGTGCCCCGCTACACAAATCCGATCAGCATCAATGTGATCGGACAGCCATGGTGAAATTTCGAGTCCCGAACCGAGTGCCCCATCAAGACAGAGTCGCACATCCCCTAAGCGTTGTCGATCATTGGTCACATCATCAACATTTTTTCCCAACGCCCAATCGAACAATGTGTCACCAGGATGATCGCAGGAAATCACAATGTAACCCCTTGCGGCCAGCGCCTCACACAACAGGCTGTAACTGTGTCGCATGCCGGTGCGACCGTGCGACCAGATGATCAACGGATGCCGTCCTTCAAGGATGAGAGCCCCCTCTTGAGCGCAAGCAGCCGTAAACCCGATTCCTGGAATCAGCTCATACGTTGTCGCCTCAGTGGGAGCCACAGCGGGATACCACAGGTCAACTCCGAGCATGCGATCTCCACGTTTTTGATCAACTAGGAGGGTCGAAAAATGGCCGACCACGTGTTGAGGAGTTTCCAAAGGCGGAGCAGCAGATAAGAACATCTCACAACTCTGCCACACGAAGTATTTTCTTGGTCTAGTTCGTCTGAGAACAATAAAGTTTTCTATTGTGTCTTCACCAAGTTTGAAGGAGTACAGGTCATGTCACAAGAAGGAATTGCAGCACTACGAATTGCTGTTGATGAAGTGAAGTCTGTGATCACCACCTTGACCGAAGAAGAGTGGTCCCGCCCCAGCGGTTGTATCGGTTGGTCAGTGCGCGATCTCGTGGCTCACATGAGTTCGAACTACAAGGAAACTGTTGATCCGTCCCCCGCACCCGAAGAGCCCGTTAACTTGCCCGCCGAGAGAATGATGGACTTACTGATTGAACCTCGCAAGGATTGGTCGAACGAGGAGATCCTCGCTGAGTACCTTGCTTTTTGCGATCAAGCCGTTGACGTTCTTGCTTCGCTGCAAGAAGAGCCCATGGCCTCCACCGTCATTCCTTTGGCAGACCTTGGTTCGTATCCGATGAATCAACTAGCCGATGCCTACGCCTTTGACCACTACTGCCACCTGCGCATTGATTTGTTGGCACCCGAAGGACCAATCGAACGCCGAGTTCCAGCATCGGATGCGACGAGACTCGGACCAGCCGTGCGCTGGATGATCACTGGTATGCCGCAGATGCAAAGTGACCTTGGCCTGGCACTCGCCGCACCGATCACCTTGACTTTGACTGGTGCTGGTGGCGGCTCGTGGACGATCACACCTGCAGGCAATGACATCACAGTTTGTGAAGGCTCATCAAGTGCTTGCGTTGCCGATGTCAGTAGCAACGGTCATTCCTTTGTGAACTGGGGAACCAAGCGTTCACATTGGAGCGAACACTGCAAGGTCACTGGTGATCAAGTAATTGCCGCAAAATTTTTAGACGCTCTCAACATCATTTGAGCAACATCTGACCGCTCAATCCTTAGGCGGCTGATACGTCGACAAGAAATTGCCGAGACGATCAATTGCCTCAATGAGATCCTTCGCCCACGGCAAGGTGACGATACGTAAGTGATCGGGTGATGGCCAGTTGAATCCAGTTCCTTGTACAACAAGAACTCGTTCGGCGCGTAAAAAATCAAGGACGAAACGTCGATCATCAGTAATCGGATACATCTCGGGATCAAGTTTCGGGAACACATACAAAGCCCCCTTTGGCACCACACAGGTCACTCCCGGAATCTTGTCAAGAGCTTGTATCGCTGCGTCACGCTGTTCAAGCAGGCGACCACCAGGCAAGATCAGATCTTTAATACTCTGGCGACCACCAAGAGCTGTCTGAATGGCATGTTGGCCGGGCACATTTGCGCACAGGCGCATGTTCGTCAACATCACGACGCCCTCAATGTAACTAGCAGCGTGCTCACGTGGACCTGTCATCACCATCCATCCGGAACGAAAACCTGCTAACCGATACGCCTTGGACAATCCGTTGAAGGTGATCGTAAAAACATCAGGAGCAATGCCTGCGAAGGTGTAGTGCACGGCATCGTCATAAAGAATCTTGTCGTAAATCTCATCAGCAAAAACTATGAGATTGCGCTCAACAGCAATGTCTGCAATCTGCCGAAGAATTTCGCGGCCGTAAACAGCACCCGTTGGGTTATTCGGGTTGATGACAACTATCGCTTTGGTGCGATCTGTGATCTTGCTACGAAGATCACCAATGTCAGGATTCCACTCATTGGCTTCGTCGCACAAATAGTGCACTGGTGTCCCGCCAGCCAATGTCGTTGATGCCGTCCACAACGGATAATCGGGAGCCGGAATCAAAACCTCATCGCCGTCGCTCAGTAGTGCGTTCAACGAAAGTTGAATTAGTTCACTGACACCATTGCCCAGCCAGACATCATCAATATCAGTGATATCAATACCTTGATTTTGATAGTGCTGCACGATTGATGTTCGAGCGGAGGTGATGCCCTGTGAATCGGAGTATCCCTGCGAAGCCTGCAAACTGCGCGACACCTCAACCAAAATTTCGGCGGGTGTTTCGAAACCGAAAGGATAAGGGTTTCCGATATTGAGTTTGATGATCCGCTCTCCAGCCGTCTCAAGTCTTTTCGCCTCGTCAAGAACTGGTCCACGAATGTCGTACAGAACATCTGCCAGTTTGTCTGACTGTCGAATTTCCTTGGGCATGGCGGTGGCTTTCTCGGGGGATCACGACGTGGCTTTCACAACGACCTTCACAGCCTACGCGAACAAGGGTTTCGCTGACCGTCCCATTTGCCCAATACGCACGCCATTGGGCGCAAGACAGCCCCGCTTGCGGGGTTCTCAGGTCCCGTCTGAGAGACGCTAATGTTCCCGTCGGGAGGAAGATGAATATGAAAATGTTCCGTACGACGTTGCCAGTGTTAGGTGTGGTCCTGAGTGGGTTTTTAGCCATCGCTTGCACCGAGTCAAAGACGACAACAAGCATTCCTGATTCCACCGAGAACGTTGTGACCACCGATGTCACGACCCCGAGCCAAGATTCCACAATTCCTCCCCCAACAGGCGAGCCCTTTGTCATCGGCGTTGTCAACACAGAAGGTTCTCCAGCTGCCGACTTCCCTGATTTCAGCAATGCATTTCGAGCTGCTGCCAATTACATCAACACAGAGTTGGGCGGCTTCGCGGGACGCCCTATCGAATTAGAAATCTGTATTTCCGCTGGCAGTCCCGAATCCTCACAGGCCTGCGCCCAAGAACTAGCGGCAAAAAAAGTGGACCTGGCAATGATCGGTTTAGATATCTTCGTTGACTACGGCACTTTCAGCGCTGCCAGCATTCCAGTCATCGGTGCCGTGCCGATTCTTCCCAGTGATTACACCGCCGACGCCGTCTACATCACCGCTGGCAACCTCGTCGTCCAAGGTTCCACTGCAAACGCGATTACAAATCCGAAATATCTCGGATTAAAAAAGGTGGCGATCATCGCTAATGACTCACCCGCAACTCTTTCCGCCCTGGCAACACTTGAACCGGCCTTAACATTCGCCGGCGCGACATCAGTAGTCATCAAGGGAGGCGAATCCGAAACCGATGCCGGATATCGCTTGCTGATGCAACAAGCTGCTGCCACTAACCCTGAAGCTATTGTTTCGATGTACGGACAATCAGGTTGTGTGGCTCTGATGCGCGCTCGGGTTGAGTTACAGGTTGAGGTCCCAGCATTCACTAATACCGCCTGCCTTGCGGACACCGTGATTAACGCTGTCGGTGATGCTGCTCAAGGGTGGTACTTCGCTGGCTCACAAGGTGGGGTCGAAAGTGCCGACACAGATCTCATGCGTCAATACGTAGGCAAGGTTGTCAATAAAGCACCTGAGGATATTGATGTATTCGGATTCACCACACTCGGCTGGATTCAGACACTCTCCATCTGGAAAGTCGCAAAAGACATCGGGCCAACAGTCACTGGATCGCAAATCACTGATTCGTTCCGACAAGGAAAGGGAACCCTGTGGGGTTCGGATGCAGAATTGCAGTGTGGATCGGTCCCTTCGCTGTCGGCCGTTTGCTCATTTGCCATACCATTCGCTCTCTATACCGAGAATGGCGCTGAACCGGCCTTCGGAGGCGAAAACATCTCTGCACTTGATGTCTTAGACCTGTAGTTCCCAAAACGATGACTGCTTATTTCGCTGCTCTCATTGCTGGTCTTGGGGCAGGGGCAAGCTACGCAATCATCGCCACAGGTTTAGTCGTCACATCGCGCGGTTCAGGTCTCGTCAACTTTGGCTTTGGAGGTCTGAGCGCATGGTCGGCGTATGTCTACTACGACTTGCGCGCCAATGCCCGCTATCCGCTCATGATTCCTGGCCCTTGGCGCGATATTACGTTTGGCGATGGTGTGCAGATGACCGTCATTTCATCGCTGCTCCTCACACTTGCCACAGCAGCACTTCTTGGAATCGTCAGTTATTTATTTGTCTTTCGCATTCTCCGCGCCGCCCCAGTCTTGGCCAAAGTTGTCGCTAGCGTCGGCATCTTGCTGATTCTGCAAGGCATGATCGGTGTCCGCTTCAACGGTTCGCCGATCAATTTGGACAAAGTTCTGCCCAGTGGCGTGATCAAGATTTCAGACGAGATCCTGCTCGCCGTTGATGCGCTTTGGCTAACCGGTATCGCTATCACTTTGGGTATCGTCCTGTGGCTCGCCTCGCGATTCACTCGCACTGGGCTCGCCATCCGTGCAGCCTCAGAATCTGAAAAAGGTGCTCTTCTATTGGGTTTTTCACCAGACCGACTAGCACTTCTGACATGGATCATTTCATCTGTGATCGCTGGAGTCGTCGGTGTCATAGCAGCGCCTCTCTTCCAATTATCCCCCACGCTGTTCACTCAACTGTTAGTACCTGCTCTCGGTGCCGCTCTCGTTGGCCGCTTCATTTCCTTCGGCTGGACGATCGGCGCGGGTCTTACAATTGGCATGTTCCAATCAATGCTCACTCCCCTCCAACAAGATCTCACGTGGTTACCTAAGAGTGGTCTGCGCGATGGTTTGGTCTTTGTGGCAATCGTCGTAGCAATGATTGCCGTCGGCAAACGCCTTCCAACACGCGGTGCGCTTGATAACGGAAAGATGCCGACAGTTTTTTCTGGAAACGTTGAACCGAAATCGGCCATCCTCGGTTTGGTGTTTGTGGTTGCTCTCTTCATCGTTTTACCCGACGGCTGGGGGCTTGCATTATTGACGTCGGTGATCTTTTGTGGGCTCGCCCTATCGCTCGTTGTCCTCACGGGATACATGGGTCAGATCTCACTCGCGCAAATGGCAATCGCTGGAGTCGCTGGCTTCACACTTTCACGGATCTCCGAACGTGTCGGCATTCCTTTTCCCATTGCCCCAGTTCTAGCGGCGTTGGTAGCAACGGCTTTCGGAGTCTTAGTGGGTATCCCCGCCTTACGAGTGCGCGGGGTGAACTTGGCCATCGTCACGCTCGCTGGCAGCATCGCCATCCAAGAGTTCTTGTTCAAAAACTCGGTGTTTGTTGGTGATGTTTCAACGGGTGGCGCAAAAGTCCAAAATCCGAATCTTTTTGGGATCAATCTCGGACTTCGCAGCATCAATGATCCCTATCGACCGGTGTTCGGTATTCTCGTCACCGTTGTCGTGGCGCTCATTGCACTCATGGTTGCCAATCTGCGTCGAAGTGGAACAGGTCGAAGGATGTTGGCGGTGCGCTCCAACGAACGAGCAGCTGCCGGAATCGCCATCAACACGGCCTCGACGAAATTACTCGCCTTTGGAATCAGTTCGTTCATTGCTGGACTGATGGGTTCAATGATCGCCTACCGATTCGGCTCAATCTCAGATATATCGTTCAGTTTCTTTGCGTCACTGACACTGTTGGCCTTTACATATTTAGGCGGCATCAGCAGCGTCACGGGAGCGTTGATTGCTGGCTTCCTCGCAGCAGACGGGATTGGCTTTAAACTGCTCAACAAAGGCTGGGCTTCACTCGGAGTCGACTTCGGTCGCTGGCAAATATTGGTTGGAGCGGCCGGATTAGTGATTACCGCCGTACAAAACCCTGAGGGTATTGCTGGTGCATTCCAACGCGGCCGGCGTCGTTTCAGCCGACCGAGAAAGATCTAATCAGCTCTTCTTTTTTTCGGCTTTCTTGGCGCGCTTCTCTTTGAGGGTTAATTGCGGTTCACGCTTACCACTGGGCTTTGCTTTTTGCTCTTTGTTGGCCATGACCAGTCCTTTTCGTTTGCAGGCTTAAGTCCTCAGGTCTACCATAACTCGTGAATCCGAGGTTCCATTGACATTGAGATGACCCCCTGTTAGCCTTTCCGCTCAAACCTCACCTAGTAGAAAGTAAGTGAATAGTGCCAAAAAAGATCACGCGTGCGCTTTTACTTCTCGGCTTGCTGGCGTCATTTCTTGCCATACCCGTCTTGTCCGCCTCAGCAGTTGCACCCACCCAAGTGAAAATGAAAATTATTGGCACTAATAAATCGTCAGTGAAACAGGTTCTTATTATTGGACCGAAAACTGCAGTCCGCAAAACGATCACCACCGCTGACTTAAGTGGCACGAAAACCATCGCCCTTCCGACCAGTTTTAAAAACAGCGCTGGGAAATACGCCTACTCCGTACACCTCATCGGTGCTGGCGGCAGATATCTCGGCCCAGTGAGTTTCAAAACCTCAACCAACAAATACTCCGTCAATGTGATCGCCGACGCCAGCAAAACCCTTGACATAAAAGACATCCAGTTAATGACTGGTTATGGAAAAAGTAGTCTCACCTTGGGTACGGCCAAATTTGGCAAGGTACTCACCGGAAATACGAATTTTAAACCTGCAGGTGCCGGGACACGTGGGCTGGTCAAAAGATCAAGTGCAGCTCTATTTTCCGTCTTGCCACTAGCTGGTGTCACTTGTCAATCGACAGCCGACCAAACCCTCGGCGCTGACTGCGATTCGGACGGAATCATCAATGCACTTGACGCTGATGATGACGGCGACAAGGTGCTCGACATCGCGGACACCTCGACTAAAAGCTACGAATCGCAGAAATTTACCCCGTGGTCCACTTTGTATCTCTCAATGAGCACAGCATTGAATGCGAATATCGGTTCTCTCACGCAAGCGGAACTGATCACCGGAATTGAGGCGGCTGTTGGTGGTGAAAATAATTTCAACATCAATTTCTTCCTCAACTTGACCTCGCAGGTGGCACAAAGTTACGACGCCGTTTGGGTTGATTGTGGCTCAGTTGCGTACTGCGCCAACACCGAAAGCGCAACCGCTATTGGCGGTGCTCCAAGCTCGCAACTCGGAACTGGTTTTAACCGGCTCTTCTGCACTGATCTCAACTCAGCTGGAGGCTGTAATTCTTCTCCGCTATGGCGAACCGTTCCCGGTGCCCTCTTCGATGCCAGCTATACCGCCACCGAAGTTACTGGAACTGGCGTATTCAACGGCTTAGTGCGCAGTGTTGTTGGAGGCAATTATGGGTGGGCTGGAGCGATGCAACCGAGAACGGGCGCAGGGACCCTCAGCGAAGTCATAGTGGGCGATCCGTATATTCTGAAACTGCGTTCAGCTAGCAGTGGGGCGATCACCGAAATGCCCGTGTCTTTAGGTGGATTTTTTATCACTACCCCTGCTCTCAAATCAGTCAACGGCGAACCCATTGATTATCAGGAACCCTTGGGCACAAGGGAAAACCCGATTGTGATTGATGAGGACGGCATCATGGACCTTTCTTTCTGGCGCCCCCAGCGACAAAGTGTTGCCGCCGCTGGCGAAACATCAGCCTTTATGGATCTGGGTGCTCTGCGTTACGGACTGATCTTTGGTTCAAACGACGGTGAGGCCTTGGTCGCCACCGGTCAGCAAAGAGAGATCGGGTGCACATCGAAAGCTAACGAAGCGTATGTATCCCTATCGACTGGCATCAATCGCACGCCCGATACTGGAGACTTACAATATCAACTCAACTTATGGCCTCTCACAGATACTAAGGCTGACTTTGCGGCTAGCACGGGCAACGTTATTGACATTACGTTTGACTTCGGGAAGTGTTTTGACGAACTTGCACTCGCCCCATCTGCTCGTAACTTCACCTTGACTGGGACGGGGAATATCGTTTCAGTGTCACTGACCGCTGTGGGCGTTGACCTCGGCGGTGGCGCAAGTCGTGGTGCCCAAAGTTTCTACATTGACGTCTCCAACCTCCGAGGGTGACGGTCATTCGGGGTAAATCCCCGAATGACACCCCACATAGTTCGGCATCAATGCCACAGGAAATCTCTGGTTGCACATTTTTCTCGAGTCCGATCGTTTATCGGGAAGACAGACAGCAAGAAAAAGTGATGAGCCGCTGAGGAATCAGCCGTCAGTCACTTATGCGCCTGTCGCCTAAAAAATTAATCTGTACTGGAGAAACAAATCGTGAAACTATTTTACAACGACGACTATGTGGCGGCGGAATATGCGTACGATACGACGCGCAAAGCGAAGCACATTAGGCAATCACTAAGTGACGATCCCGTTGACAACCTTGAAATTTGGGACCCTCTTCATTTTGTTGAACGGTCGTTGGAAGTCATCGCCAAGATCCACGACGAACCATACGTTGAGGCGTTAAAAACAGGGATCCCAAAAACACTCGCGGAATCTCAAGGGTTTGACTGGGACGCAGGAATTTGGACTAGTGCGGTCGCCCACAGCGCGGGTCTTATCGCGGCCACTACGTATGCATTACGAGATAAGGAGCGGGCAGGCAGTCTGTCTTCGGGTCTCCACCATGCTCGACGATCCAGCGGCAAAGGTAATTGCACCGTCAACGGTCTAGCGGTAGCAGCTCACCAGGCGATAACGATGGGTGCTCCTCGGGTGCTCATTCTTGATTTCGACGCCCATGCAGGCGGTGGGACTTGGGACATCATGAGTCACCACCTTCCTTCTGTCGTTCAACTTGATGTCACCTGTGCCAATTTTGATACCTATCAACCCGACGGGGAAAGTCGTCTCATCTACAGCAGTCCGCAGAGTTACCGAGAAGACATCACTCGCGCGTTGCACCACGCAACACTTCTTGATCCATTTGACATCGTGATCTACAACGCAGGCATGGACCCTCTCAACAGTGGAGTGTCATTGTCCGATATCACATGGCGAGAACATACAGTGAGCGACTTCATCGGTGACACTCCAGCGATCTTTGCCCTTGCGGGTGGGTATACATGGGGCAACAAGACGATGGATGAAGTCGTTAGTTGGCACAGAATCACGATTGACTTCTGGGCATCATTCGACACGCGATGATCATCATCTCACGCGTGATCAAAATTGTTATGCTCTCTGCCCTCAGAAAAAATCTGGGAGACCTACAAGCAACAGTGTTCCTCTAGTAATTCCCACAACAGTTGCCGAGCTTCGGGGGTATCTGTTTTCTTTGTGGTTGATGTTTTATGGATCGGCCAGACCTCTCGATCGCACCAAAAGGTTCCAGAAGCACCAGGCAGTGCGTCGACCGCGGAAAGCCAAGCAATTGTGTCGGCCCCTTCACGGGCGGAGCGCAAAATTGGTGCGGTCACACGACGAAATCCCGGAATGCTTTCTTGAACACCAGGTGTGTCGGCCCATCCTGGATGCATCGCAACAAATTCAGTTTCGGCAACCCGTTCGGCCCATATTTCATTCAACGTTACCTGCACCCGTTTCGCGATTGCATATTGCTGACTGCCGTTGTACTTGTCGGCAGACATCTCGAGAGAAGCACCACGACGTAGGTCAGGTATTCCCTTTGTATACATGCCGCCCGATGAAACCGTGACAACTCGTCCGTCACGAAGCACTGGCAACAGCAATGAGGTCATGAGGTACGGTCCAACCACATGCGACGCAATGGTTTGTTCAATACCATCAGCTGAAACCTGACGAGAATTGAGAAGTGCGCCAGCGTTATGAACGAGGACATTGATGTGACTCGTCAACTTTTGAATGTCGACACACGCCCGACGCACGGCGGCGAGATCACCCATTTCAGCAATCACAACTTCGGGTTTTCCTGCCGCGCACTTGGGTTCAATTTCAGCAATCGTGGCAGCCAACTTTTGGGGATTTCGTCCCACCAAAATCAACTTGGCGCCGGTGGGCGCAAGCAACCGCGCAACTTCTGCACCAAGACCCGACGTTGGACCAGTGATAACCACCGTCTGACCGGTCAGGTCAAAATCTGAAATCTCAGACCATCCACCGAGTTTCTTGCGAATCAAAAAGCCGATCTTGGAGAAGCCTGGCACAACTGCGAAGTCAAGAACTTTGCTCACAGTGGTTGAAATCGGCGACGAATGCGGGGGCATATTCACAGATTCATTGTGACAGAGAAATTCATGGACCCACAGTCGTACCAACAAGATCATTCGCTAAGATTCACACATGCGGCGATCTGTCACTTCAGTGTTCTTGGGTGCGGGGATCTTGGGCGTGGGCCTGTCTGCTCTCGTGGGCTGCGGGTCAAGCGACACAACTCAAGAGGCTGTCACTTCGCCTTCTTCAACGTCGGTCGCTCAGACAACCGAGCCCTTGACTTCAGACACTGTTGCGCCATCGCTCATTCAAGAGGTGTCGGCAAACATTATTGGCACGCAAACCTCCTTTTCCCTGACTGCTGCTCTCGCCGAAAGCCCAGTGGTTTTTTGGTTTTGGGCGCCTGGTTGAGGCACGTGCAATCGAGAAGCCCCCTCGGTCGAGGAGGTCAGCAAAAAGTTCAGCGGAAAAGTTCGCATTATCGGAGTGGCCTGGAACGGCACTGACGATTCATACCTTGAATTCATTGATCGCCATTCGTTGACTTTTGACAATCTGGACGACACTGCTGCGTTGATATTTGGCGAATATGACATTCCGTCTCAACCAGCGTGGGCCTTCATTAATCAAGACGGAGCGCTTGAAACGAGACTGGGCGTCGTGTCGCAAGATGAATTGTTTAACTTGCTCTCAAATCTCTAGAGCACACATCCTTCATTGCCGAGCCAATTTCCTGCCGATCGGCTAACAATGAACCGATCACGGCATCGATTGCTTGAGATGTCGCTAGGACACGACTAGTCGGGTACGGGTCGCAGTTGCTTTGATCCATGCTTTATTCCACCGATAAAACGGGCATATTTATCGGCTGAATGTGACATTCAACATCTTGTCATTCATACGGAACGCCAATGTTGGCATCACCAAACCAAGCGTGACAGGCTCAATGTATGCAGTTTGACATCGTAATTATCGGAGGTGGACCAGGGGGTTCATCGGCGGCAATTTCAGCTGCACGCGCCGGACTACGCGTGGTCTTATGCGAAAAAGGTTCATATGGTCGCGACAAAGTCTGTGGCGATGGTTTAACGCCCCGGGCGATTGGTGCCCTCAATGATTTAAACATTGATCATTCAGTTGCACATCGTATTGATGGCCTGCGCATGATTGCTGGCAAGAAGCAGCGCGAACTTTTGTGGCCAGCAACTGATCGCTTCCCACATCATGGTGCGGTGTGGCCTCGACAGAAATTTGATAACCATCTGCTTGATATAGCAATCAAGGCTGGCGCTGATGTTCGTTTCAATACCGAAGCGTTGCCCGTCATTGAAGACGGTGTCGTTGTCGGCGTTCAAGTGAACGGCGAAGTCTTGCGCTCATCACTCGTGGTCTTGGCAACCGGCGCTCAGGGGGCAGCAGCAAAAATGCTTGGCGCGGTTCGTGACCCCGACGAAACTTTCGGTTTAGCCATCCGAGCGTACGCGCCAACACCTCGCCATGCCGAACGTCATCTTGAAGCATGTTTGAGTTTGCGTGATGAACACGGCACTCCGGTCCCTGGATATGGCTGGATGTTTCCGGCGGGCGACGGCACCGTCAATATCGGCGTTGGCGCTTTGAGCACAATGAAGGGTTTCAAAAAACTCAATCTCAATACCTTGCTCGATCAATACGCATCAATCGTTCGCGAACCCTGGTCATTGGGTGCTTATGTTGAGAAGCCACGAGCGTGGCGTTTACCGATGAGCTGCATTCGACGCCACGGACCAGGTTGGGTTGCTATTGGCGATGCCGCCGGATTTGTGAACCCGATGAACGGCGAGGGTATTGACTACGCGCTCGAGTCGGGTGCACTCGCAGTGAAGTGTTTTATTGATAACCCTGCGACGGCACCGAGTTCATACGACACGCAAGTCGGTGAACGTTTTGATGCGTTCTTACGCACTGGGCGACGATTCAGTTTTATCATCGGTCATCCGTGGTTGTTACGCCCAGGTTTACGCCTCTCTGTCGGAACTCAAGCGGCAGCCGATATCACACTTGCTGTCATGGGAAATTTGATTGACTCAACGACTCCTGGCGTTGCCGGAAAAGTGATGCGGCTTGCTGACAACACATTGCGTATTGCCGATCCGTTACTGCGGCGAACTCGTGCCAAGGCATAGTAAGCACATCTCAATAAACGAGACCTAGTGATTCAATGCACTCGCCCGAGGTTGCACGAGCAATCACCAGCTGCTGAATTTCTGAGGTGCCTCAAACGGCAGCAGTCAGTGCGTCGTATTCGTAGACCCAATCAAGAATTGACATTCCTGGTGGTGTGAGGGAGAAAAATAAGTCCCGATCTTTTTGTTCTTGACCATCCACCATATGGAACAGATCACGGTTCATGAACGATGAGGTTTGCACTTGAGCTGTGCGGTCCTGACGCGCATTTTCATATCGCCGAAGCGAAAGGGCTGCATCACTCGTGTTTGTATCAATGAGACAACGTGCCAGCACCACGGCATCTTCAATTGCTTGGCATGAGCCTTGAGCCATGAAGGGAAGCATGGGATGACATGCATCTCCGAGCAATGTCGTTGTACCTATTCCCCATTGTTCCAGCGGTTCACGGTCATATAACGCCCAGCGGAAAACTGGTTCTTCAACCCGGGCAAGGAGTGAGAGGAGTTCAGGTGACCAACCTTCAAATCGCGCATACAGATCTTCGACTGTTCCTTGCTCTGTCCATGATTCGGTTTCCCACGAATCTTCAGGCGAGACACAAATCAAATTGAGATGACTGCGCTGGCGCCCAATGAAATAACTCACCACATGTCGGTTCGGACCCATGCGGTTAGTCACATCAATGGGTAGATCTTCAACGAACTTGCGAGGGACCAAGGCGCGATACGCAGCAGAGCCGCTAAACCGGGGCTTATCTAAGCCGCCAACGCACGGCCGAACTACGGAATGGATTCCATCGGCACCAATCACGACGTCAAAGGACTGAGTTGCTCCATCGGGAAATTGAACCACCGATGATGTTTCACCCGGCTCAACTCCAACGACATGTGTGGAGAATTTCAGGGTCACATTTGTCTGTTGCGCCACAGCATCTCCAAGAATTTCAACTAGTTCATTTCGCGCTACGTTTGCCAACGGCAACTGATGTTGCGAAACAAAACTGTCGTCTAGGTCTGCTACACGAAGAATGGCGTCATCTTCCCAACGACGAAATACAACTCGTTGCGGATGTACCGCAATGTCTGAATATGCCCGGCCAAGACCCAACGAATGCAAAAGACGAGAAGCATTTGGGCTGATTTGTACGCCAGCGCCAATTTCCTTGATTCCTGCAGAACGTTCCAAGACAGTTATGTCATGAGAACTTTGAGAGAGCGCTAGAGCAGCAGTGAGCCCACCAATTCCCCCACCAACTAATGCAATTTTCATGATTCAAGACTCCCCGACTTCTCTAAATTACTCCATGCGCGGGCCAGTGATTGCACGGGCAACTATCTTGAGCCGATCTGTCAGGTCTTCTCTCTTATCGACACATTGATAATCAGATATGCTGTCCTTTCAAAAGAAATCACTTTCTTTGACACCTAATAATCCTTGAGAGGACCTAACACATGGCAACGACGGTTACTCTCACCGGCACTGGTATCCCAAACATTGCACCTGGTCGCGCGGGAGCTGGCGTGTTCGTGAAATATCATGATGTCGTCGTGCAATTTGATGCGGGTCGCGCCACGTGTAATCGGCTCGTTGAAGCGGGTCTTCGACTTGCCGATCTAGACGCAGTGTTTATCACTCACATTCACAGCGATCACGTTTTCGGATTAGCAGAGCTAGTTTTGTCGAGATGGATTGAGACCCAATTTGATGAGGTCGCTACCCCGCTGCCCATTTTTGCCCCGTCTGGAGGAGCTGCACGTTTCGTGAAACGAATGCTGGATCCATACGACGAAGACACCCACATTCGACGCGAACACACGGGATCACGCGAAGTAGTGCTTGATGCTCGCGAATTTCCCGCTTCATTCACCCCCGCAGAAGTGTGGGCCTCCGCGGATCGCGCAGTAGTGGTGGAATCTGTCGCTGTGCACCATGAACCAGTACCAGACGCGGTTGCGTATAAAGTCACCACGCCTGACGGTTCGGTAGTGATTTCTGGTGACACACGCGTGTGCCAAGAAGTAGAAGATTTCAGTCGACATGCGAATGTCCTCGTTCACGAGGCATTTCGTCGCGCCCCTCTCGCGCATCTCATCGAACATTTCCCCCGTATCAATTCAATTCTTGATTATCATGCCGACTCAATTTCACTGGGCGCAATGGCACAACGCGCGCATGTGAATACTTTGATGCTCACCCATCTTGGGCCACCACCGCAAAACGAAGTTGAAGAACAAGGGTTTGCAGATGATGTCAAAGCCGGAGGCTACACCGGACATGTCCAGGTAGGTCGCGACCTCATGTCGGTCACGTTCTAACGATTCGTTATTCAATGCGCAGGCCAGAGATTGCACGTGCAATCACCAACTGTTGAATCTCTGAAGTGCCCTCAAAGATGGTGTGAATCTTTGGGTTGTGACTGCATCTCCTTGCAGGCATGGCTTTCGCAAGTTTTACTGTGCCAAGGTGACACAAACTGCGTCGGAACCTGTCCGAAAAATTGCTTTAGTTTTTCTGTAACAGCACCCAAGAAAAATGATATTTCGTTCTTGCTATCCGCCCATTCGCATTTTGATATGGAACTCCGTCTAGAACAGTAGATGCGAATGAGCCAGCTGGTGGAGATGGCACTCGCAGGGTCATATTGCCTTGATGGATTAGCCGCATCTGAGGGATACCTGCAAACTCGACACAGGCTGCGGCGAACCCATTGACTTCGGCCTGGTCAATTACAAGAATCTTTGATTGGCTTTTCATGAGGCGACATACATCGTTGATGAAGTCATGGCCCTTTTTTTTCGCCTCCAACTCCGTATAAATAGCTGGACAGAAAATCAGATCATTGCTGGGGACAAAACGAGACAAGAGGCTGAGTGCATCTGGACTGACTACGTCCTGAATGAAAGAGTCAATTTTTTTTGGAAGCATTCCCGTAATCTCTTGAACCTTGGCAATGCAGCACTGTTGCCGCTGAACAGCCCAATCCGCTTGGTCTATAAGGCTGAGGGTGACTCCATCTGGCCGGAATCCACGATTTGCAAAAAAAGAGAAAAAAGCTAACGTCTCAGCTCCGGCTCCAGCGCCCAGAACACCAACTGATGACTGCGCGCCTAATCCTTGAATTAAAGAGTCCCCCAAACCTTGATTCAACATGATTTGAAGATAAGCGTGGGCGTGACCGGGATGATAGGCCAACGCATAAGCTTCACGAACTTTGGCATCGCTAAAATTCGGTCCGCCACCATTACGAGCCATACCTGAGTATGTCTTTCTGAGATTTGTTACCTCAGTTTGAACCTCAGCGAGATTGTTGAAAATTCTCTCATTCAGGATCACCCCATTGTGCAAGGTCTCCCACAATTGATTAAGCGGCATTTACGCTCCTGAATGTCAGATTGATACGCGGCTCTCTTACTCGTGTCTCCTTCGGAACCTCGTGTTCCCATTTGGTTTGCGACAGGCCAGACATAACGACTAGCGATCCAGGCGTCAATGGACAATCTACGACCTCTTTTGAATCACGATGACGGAACTTAAACCTCCGTACCGCACCCAAAGATAGCGAGGCGATACAAGGCTCACTTCCCAGTTCTGGCTCATCATCAGAATGCCAAGAAACCTTGTCTTCACCATTTCGATACAAATTGAGGAGTAATGAATTGAATGATCTGCCCGCTTTTTTTTCACATATTGCTTTCAGCATTTCCAACTCTGAAGTCCATGGATTGATATTCATAGAAACGCCAGAGTAGGTATAGCCGCGTCCAGGATCACCGAACCATGCCACCAGGCGAGGCTGGGGGTGCTCCTTGCCAAACATTTTTATTGTTCGAGATTCCCAAGGAACACTTTTGAGCAAATCTGCAAATACCTCAGATGCATCTAAATCACCAAGGACCCAGTCGTAATACATTGCGCTTCCGTCATACGGAAGTAGTTCTCTTTCAGGAGCATCAAACAGCGACATCACCATTGTCAAGATAACACAGATTCACGCAACAAACTATGGGCACTATGCTGCGGACCGCATCACGTATGAGGAGTTCAGAATCATTAGGCCGAACATCATCCATTAACTGCAGTATTTTTGTAAACACCTGTTTGGCGTGTTTAGGAGGAAGACTCGAGACGTAAGGCTGAATATCATTTTCTAATTTGAGAGCTCTCATACTGACTCGTCTCCCATATTTGGAGAAGCGGCATCTAGTTCAATCACCAAATCTCCCGAATAGAGATCGACAAGCTTCTTGGTCTCTTCTTC
>SXGQ01677062.1_pt1 | contig 116481 bp, 118 predicted proteins | sample 3178371 | NCBI WGS metagenome assembly SXGQ01 (sample SAMN11356859, study PRJNA531348) | freshwater metagenome | isolation source: freshwater sample F1-20 | place: China: Fuxian Lake, Yuxi | collected 2017-12-25 | reverse complement strand
CCCAAGTTCCAAAGAGCAAAAGCCAATAAGCCATAACTCATAGCCCCAACCTTGAGCGGTGTATTTCTAGCCACTTGGAGCAGATTTTCAATTGCGCAGCGCAATCTGTCGGGGTTAGTTAAATGTCCAGAAACCGAATCGAATAATTCATGTTCTAGGTCATTTCTGATATCAGCATCACTTATCGAAAGGGCAACCTGGGCCATCTCTGTTGCCGTTAAGCCAGTACGGCCGCTCGAATTTAACAAATTAAGCAATTCGTTTAGGTCCAATAATGAGTTAATTTCTAGAAGTGCAAGTTCAACAGGTTTTGTATCAGGGTTTGGATTTAAACGGCTTAACATTTGCGTCCTAGAACTAAAAACAGTGTGGCCGGAATAAACCAATTGAGCTGAGATTGCATCTGCATCCTGCTGACTAACTTCCAAGCCATCTATAGGGCAGCAATGTAAATCAGAGCACAAGGCTGACCGGTAGCGAACCAAATCTGTGAGAACTAAATCAAGCAGTTCAACTTGCTGCTCTCGTAAAGCAAATTCCAGATTACTGACATCTAATTTTAGATCGGAGTTGACCACAACTAACACAACTGAACTACTTGGATGTTTGCTCATCCCAGAGAGTATGGATGGGATTAGGTCACTAATACTTGAGTCAAGATCAAAGCGAAGTACAGCTTGAACCTGAGAATCATCCAGCAGCACTACCACCACTGAATCAGCTGGCCTAAAGCCAAGTAGGTATGGCAGAGCAGCAATCAGTGCGGCTGGGCCAGTGACCTCTATTTGATTTTGCATGCCTTAATGGTTGGTCATTTAGATAAAAGTTGAATCAGTTTCTTTGAATCCTGTGCATGAATGGGGCTTGGGGTAGATTAAAACCAACCTAAAGCAACAGCAATTCCTAGCGAGATAATTAACCCGCCACCGACTGCACTCATTAGCGATAACCGGCTTGGTTGATCTAGAAACCAATTTCTAAGGGAGCCTGCTGCAATTCCCCAAACCGAATCTAGAGCAGCCCCCATGAGACAAAAAGCAGTTCCTAATCCCAACAACTGCAATGTGATGTAACCCCAATCGGCAATCACAAACTGCGGTAGCACTGCTGCAAAGAAAACTATTGTTTTGGGATTTGTGATGCCAACTAGCGCCCCTTGCTTCAAAGTTTTCCAGCCACTTAACGCCTCGCTTGCTTTTGATGAGTCTGCAGAAAGTGCTTTACGAGTCGAGATGGCTTGGTAACCGAGATAAATCAGATACGCGGCACCTAGATATCGGATTAATTGCAATATGCTAGGAAAGTTATCCAAAACAGGCCCTAGCCCAACTGCGAGTACTAATACATTTACAAAAGTTCCAAGCGAGTTACCAACAGCCGTGGCTACAGCTGCTTTTGGTCCAAGTGCTATGCCTCTGCTCATAACAAATAAAACAGAAGGTCCCGGAATTAATATGATGATGATTGAAGTGAACAGGAATGCCCAATAAGAACTAGGCATAATTAATTAGCAAGAGCTCGAATTGCTTGCTCCAAGTGAGCTGTAACGTGTTTATTCATGTATTCGATGTAAGCCAAAACAGTGATCTCACTTCCATCGGTTCGAATTCCAGTTCGAGACATTTGTTCTTCGCTTAGACCCTCAAAAAGTTCTACATTTGCTCGTCTGAGTGCAGTAAATACGCCTACAGATGCCAAGCCCGACCTTTTTGGGTTAAGCGCTGCAAATGCATCTTCATCCCAATTTAAGAATTTATACCCATCTGAGGTAAACATCATTCGAACTCGAAGCGAAAGTGAGATCTCAGCGTCAGCTAGATGGGCTAAGCATTGGGCTGCTGACCAACCACCATCAGTAGGCACTTTATCTAGAACGGAACTGCTCTTTGTCAATAGATCTGCAACTGTTGCAATGTCAGCGATGTAAACGTCCAGGGTTGGATTTCTCATTCCGTAAGCCTAGTTGAGTTGCAAGCCGCGACCAATACGACAGACTGGGCCCGTGATCAAAATAGCCGGGATCTGTGGGTCCTTGAGACCAAACTCCGCCAATCACCGTCTATTGCACGCTGCTTGGAAACAAGGTGCGCCAGAATCTGAGTTGAATTTGATTGACTGGTCAATGATTAAGATTTTTGATGACCAATCTGCACACAGTTCTGATCTCCTCGAGATTGCAGCGCAGATTTCTATTTCTGATGCTTTGTTGATCTCATCGCCTGAATACAACTGGTCAATTCCTGGCGGCCTAAAGAACTTACTGGATTGGTTATCGGTTCTACCCCAAAACCCGATTCTGAATAAGCCGACACTAATCATGGGTGCATCCTCTGGTCGTCTTGGAACAGCCAGGATGCAGCCGCATCTACGGTCAGTGTTAACGCACTTTAAAGCAGATTTAGTCAGTCACCCTGAAGTAGCCATCAGTAATACATCGGAGGTTTTCGACCCATCAGGTGATTTAATCGCTCCTGAGATTGAAAACCTTCTCAAACAAGCAATGGCTGAACTGATCAAATTGGTACCGGCGAGTTAATAGATGATTAGGTAGAGTTTCCGCATGTCAGCCCAGTTCCCATACGAGAACTTTCAAGATGTATTGAAAGCAAATACTGAGTATCAAAGTGTTTTTGAAGACAGCCACTTAACTGGAACCGCCACTAAGGGTCTAGCAATTGTGACATGCATGGACTCGCGCATCTCACCCTTAGAGCTAACCGGCATGAAACCAGGCGAAGCGAAAATATTGAGAAACGCCGGAGCTAGAGTTACTGACGACGTGCTTAGAACTTTGGTTTTAGCCACATATCTCTTAGGTGTAAATCGAATCTTGGTCATGCCCCACCTTGATTGCAAGATGGCTTCAGCCACAGAGGCAGAGATTCATTTACTTATTCAAAAAACTTTTGATGTAGACACTCGTAGCATGGAGTTTAGGACTGTAAGCGATCAAAAAGCCGCTCTTCAACTTGATCTGGATCGAATACGTTCACACCCACTTCTTCGAAATGGGGTTGTCGCAGGTGGGGCGATCTATGACGTGCATTCTGGCCAACTTGAAGTACAAGACTTCTAAAACTATTTAACTAGTGCTTTAACTGCAACTCTAGCCAGTTCAGGGCTTAGAGCCTTCATCGCAAGATCGGCTGCTCGCCTTGCTAATTCAAGATCCACATGGGCAAGTCTTGTTCGAACAGCAGGAATTGCTGGAGCAGCAGCACTCACCGAATCAACACCAATGCCAGCTAGAACAACAGCGAGCAAAGGATCCGCTCCAGCTTCCCCACACACTCCAACTTGAATACCGATGCGGTTGGCATCTTCGCAAATACGGTTAATTAACCTCAGCAATGCTGGCTGCCATGGATCCAGCAATTCGTTTAGTTCATGGTGCTGTCGATCTGCTGCAAATAAATATTGAGCGAGATCGTTCGTGCCAATACTCACAAACTCAACTAGGCCTGCGAGATCTCTAACTGCAAATGCAATTGAAGGTGTTTCGATCATTATTCCCACATGCTTCAAGCCAACCTCTTTTGCCATCTTTGCAAAATCAGCTGCTTCTTGTGGGATTGAGATCATTGGAGCCATCACACGAACATCGGCACCCGTGGCGTCCACTGCCTCTTTTATTGCTTTTAGTTGATCTTGCATCACTTGCCGATGAGGTTGCGAGATACGCCATCCTCGAATCCCTAATGCCGGATTAGCTTCACTCGCCAAATTTAGGAAATCAAGTGGCTTATCACTACCTGCATCAAGGGTTCGGATAACGATGGGCTTACCTTTGAGTTCGTTAAATACAGATTCATAGGTTCTGCGCTGCTCAGCAATCGTTGGCGCTGTTTTGTTGTCCAAATAAAGCAATTCGGTTCTAAACAACCCAACACCTGCACCATGAAAAGTATTCACTGCGATGGCATCCTTAAGGTTACCTATATTGCCAAGAACGGGAATTAAAGTTTTGGCTTTTTCATCAACAATGCTAAGTGGTGCAGTGGCATCCGATAGTTCTCCATTGACAATCACGCGATCACCCACAGGATCAAGAACTACTTGGTCGCCGTTAGTCAATGAAGTTGCTTCACTGCACCCCACAACTGCAGCAATGCCCATCTGCCGGCAAATAATTGAGGTATGACTGGTTGGTCCACCTTTTTGAGTGATAACACCAACAACTACTTTTGCATCAATTTGAGCAGTATCTGCCGGTGTCAAGTCTTCAGCAACTAAAACATGCTTTCCAAACTTTGGGATATCGACAGACCACTCTTGATTGGTTAACAGTGCAGTGATTCTTAGTGAGATCTCGCTTAGATCTGCTGCTCGTTCCGCAAATGCGCCACCTGCATCTTCTAGCATTTTGGCAAAGCTTTCACTTGCCCGATGAATTGCAGTCGGAGCATCCCAGCCATTACTAATCTCTGCTTTTGCTGCCATCAAAAGTGCTGGGTCTGCTGCAAATGCAGAGAGTGCTAACAAAATATTGGCGGTGTCTCCTTTTGCAAGTGCGGATCGATCTTCAAGTAGTTTTGCAGTGGCTTTAGCGGCAGCCTCCAACGCAGTGGACTCATCTTCTATTGAGTTAATCCGGCGTGCCGGTGGCGGCTGAATTGGTCGGTCGGCAAGCCGGTGCACAGAAGCCATTACGGCATGTGAACCAACACCAGTTCCTTTTAATATCCGACTCTTTGAGTTTGCCACCAAGCTCCTTTTTTGAAGTCTTAAGAATAGATGTGTAGGTCTAAAGACCCCCACTTGAACACTATTGCTGAACGAATGTGAGTCTAACTAGTGCTCATCGCGCCAAGAACGCCACAAAGAGGCGTATGCACCATTGGCTGTCATGAGCGCTTGATGCGAACCCCACTCAGTTATTAATCCATCTTCAATAACCGCAATTAGATCAGCGTCGTGTGCTGTTTGGAGTCTATGTGCGATCGCAATTACGGTTCGATTCTTAAGCACAGCGCTAAGCGAGCCTTCTAAGTGCTTGGCAGCTTTGGCATCCAATAGTGAAGTGGCTTCATCCAAAACTAAAGTTTGTGGATTTGCCAATACCAATCTGGCTAATGCCAATTGCTGTGCTTGGGCTGGCAACAGGCGATGCCCGCCCGAACCAACTTCGGTATCCAGTGCTTGTGGCAACTCCTTAGCCCACTCTGTGGCATCCACAGCGGCTAACGCATCCCAAATTTCAGCATCTGATTTATCACTAAAGGCGAGGGAAACATTTTGTCGAAGTGTGCCCACAAAAACGTGATGTTCTTGTGTTACCAGGGCCACATGTGTGCGAGCCTTTTCAACTGGCAGATAACCAATCTCAGAACCACCCACCTTGATGGTTCCCAATCTTGGTGGTTGAACTCCCGCTAGCAATCTACCTAAAGTGGACTTACCTGCACCAGATGGGCCAACAATTGCTAATCGGGTGCCAGGCTTAATTGCAAAACTAATATCTCGCAGCACATCCTTACCTTCACGATATCCGTAACTGACATGGTCACCTTGAATATCGTCGTCTTTAGGGTTCGAATCTTGAACCACTCGATCAGGAACTTCATAAATACCTAACAATCGAGATAGTGATGCTTTACCTGACTGGAACTCATCAATCCACCAAAGCAGTCCTTCAATTGGATCTGCCAACATCTGGGTGTAAAGCAAAGCCGCAGTGACCTGCGCTAAAGAGACACTGCCCGATTGATACATGCTGGCTCCAATAAGTAGCACAGCAGCTAGTGGAGCGATGTAGGAGAATGAAACTGCTGGGAACCAGCGAGTGCGTAATCGAATCGTGTAAGACTCCCACTCGATCCACCTGCCAATAGCTGATCGGGTTCTCACTAATCGATCATCACCTAAACGCAGCGCCTCAATTGTGCGTCCACCCTCTGCAGATTCGACTAGCACTGAGTTAACCTGAGAATAAACAGAAGCCTCAACGCGGTAAGCCTGTGGAGAGCGCTTTAAATACCATCGAGTCAAAGCCACCACTAGTGGCGCAGAAATTAACGTTGCTGCCAAAAAAGCAGGTGCGGTAAGCACAATACCGATACAAATAATAATTATTTCTGACACACAAATAGTGATAACTGGTAGTGAATCTCTAACAGCCCAGGTGACGTGATTTATATCTGTCGTGGTGCGGTTTAGAAGTTCACCAGAACCTGCACGTTCAATTGCATCTGGCGGTAACTGAACCGCACGGCTTACGAATCGCTCACGTAAGGCTGACAGGATGAATTCACCTAAGACGGCAGCTTTGATTCTTAAGAAATAAGCAAATATAGTTTGAGCAAACAATGCAATTGCAATTATTACAACGGTTTGTTGAACTGCTTCGGCCCCAGCGCCATTTTTTAGGCTTTCCAGTAGATTTCCAAATGCTCTTGGAGAAACTAGTTGAGCCACCACTGTTAGCAGTGTCAACAAAATAACAAATAGGAACTCACCTTTATGAGCTGAACCAAGAGTGAATAACTCTTTATTTACTGTTTCTTCAGAAGCAATAGGCAGCCGGGCTTTAGACCGATCTAAACCAAAATCCTTTGCAATAATTGAAGTATCTTTGGGAGGGGAATCAAAAGCTGCAATTCCCAATTTTTTGGAATCGAAGTACTTCATTCGCCACGCACCACCATTGCACGGTAGTCATCATTAGAGCGCAGTAGTTCTTGATGAGTTCCAGTTGCCACCTGAGTTCCATTTATGACCAATGAGACTCTGGTTGCCGTATCTAGCACTAGTGGACTGGTAGCAAAAATAACCGTCGTTTGATTCTGCCTTATCTCACGAATTCTGTTCGCAATTCGAGCTTCAGAGTGGGCATCAACCGCGCTGGTTGGCTCATCCAAGATTAAAACTTCTGGATCCACAAACAAACTCCGAGCCAAAGCTAAACGCTGTCTTTGTCCACCTGACAATGTTCTCCCTCGCTCGATAATTTCTGCTGTTAAACCCTTTCCATCTAAAGAATCCAAAATGTCATCCGCAGATGCAGCTGCGATTGCTTGTTGAATCGTTATTCGACCAGAGGCGGGAACCTCAAAATGTGTTGCCACAGTTCCACTGAGAATGGTTGGCTCTTTTTCTTGGGCCAATATTTTGGTTCGAACGGAGTTTCTAGAAAAGCTGGCCACTGGAGCGCCATTTATTTCAGTTTTAGTGATCTGCTGATAACCACCTAATCGTTCAGATATTTCATCAGCAGTAGTAGAGCTTTCACAAACAACTGCTAAATACTCACCCGCCTTAACTGAAACTCCAGATTCCTTATCTGTTATCTGGGCAACTGACTCTAGGTTGTTTGTTCCCCATTCGTTAGCTGGTTTGACCTGCAGCAGTTTCAAAACTCTTCTGCCAGAAACTGCAGCAGAGGCCCAGCGTTGAGCAAACTCAACCATTGTTTGAATTGGTAGCACCATCCAGATGGAATAACCTGCAAATGCCACCAATTGACCAATTTGCATCTCTTGATTAGCCACCATGTTTCCACCAAGCCAGACAACTCCAATTAACAGCAGCCCTGGTAAAAATACTTCCAACCCATTTAGAACTGCACGGACTCTGGCTGTTCTAACTGCGGCCTGCCTTACCTCTTGGGATGCGTCCTTGAATCTTTGAACGAAAACATCTTCACCACCAATGCCACGCAAAACTCTAAGACCCGCAACCGTGTCTGATGCCAGGTCTGTTGCTCGACTCAATTTGGCGCGTTGCACTGACTCTCTTTTTTCAAGCGGCTTGATTAAGAATGCAACTCCAATAACTAGTAATGGGACAGAGATAACTACCAACAAACCAAGAGTTGAGGCTCCACTTATCAAGATTCCAGAGACAATGAAAAAGCTAACTACTGCCCCCACAAACCGTGGAACTAAATCAAAACCTCTAGACACCCGTTCAACATCGTTGGAGTTAACCGAGACGACTTCGCCTGTTGAAACATATTTGGGAAGATCTGCCCCAAGGTCTTTTGCCTGCTTTGCAATCAACTGCTGTAGCCGAGAAGCTGATGTTATGAAACAAGCTAAAGCTCTTCGGTGGCGCATGATGGTGGTCCAGGCAGTAACAGCTCCTAGCAGCAAGATCATCACAGCCCAGAAATTAACTCGACTTTGATCTTGGTCAGCCACAGCTTGGACGCCAGCTCCTAGAAACCCTGGCATGGCAGCCATAGATCCAAGACCAGTAATTCCAAAGAAGATACCGGTGGCTAACAAGCGCTTCATCCCTAGCGCTAGCCACCACATGAAGGCTGGAAAAGACTTTAGGTTTGGCTCGCCTGGTTGCTCAAGAGGTAAGTGTCCAAATAGGGCTGGGATTTTCATAAGATTGTGATGTTACTCTCTTTGGAGTCGGACTTCATTTTCTGGGCTTAAATTTAATGAAGTTTTTGGAAATTCAATAAAAAACACCTAGTGGTTTCCCACTAGGTGTTTTTTAAGAGTTAATTACTAGCTGCATCCTGATGTGTTACCGCAACCTTCACAAACATAACAGGATCCAGCCATGCGCATCTTGATGCCGCATGTCATACAAAGTGGAGCATCCGCTTTGGTTCCAAGTAGGTTTTCAAACAACTCAGTACTTGAATGCGCTTCCCGCTTAACGGCTGAAGCTGCTGGAGCTATCGTCGTAGTAGCAACTTGTTCCTCGATTGCAGTTGCAATCTCGGACACAGTTGCCATTGGCTGATCGTAAGACCCACCAGCAACGCTAGCTGCGCGTTCTTCAGCTGTAAAAATTCCTAGCGCTGCTCGCTTCTCGTATGGCAAGTAATCCAAGGCCAAACGTCGGAATACAAAGTCAGTCATCGACTGTGCCATTCGAATATCTTTATCGTCAGTCATCCCTGATGGTTCAAAACGCATGTTCACAAACTTGGAAACAAATGTTTCTAGCGGAACACCGTATTGCAAACCAATCGAGATAGAGATTGAGAACGCATCCATGATGCCAGCAAGAGTTGATCCTTGCTTGCTCATCTTCAAGAAGATCTCACCTAGCGCTCCGTCTGCATAAGCGCCGGTGGTTAGGTAACCCTCAGCGCCGGCAACCGAGAATGAGATGGTTTTGCCATCACGAGACTTTTCCAACCTTCTGCGAATCGGATGTGAGCTAGATGTTGCAACTTCTGCGTCGTCAGTTGTGCTGTCACTCTTTGCGTTATTTAGAGGTTGCCCAACCTTGCAGTTATCACGGTAGATAGCCAATGCCTTAAGGCCCATCTTCCATGATTCGAAATAAACCTCTTCAACTTCTTCAACTGTAGCTTCTGCTGGCATGTTTACGGTCTTAGAGATTGCTCCAGACAAGAATGGTTGCACTGCTGCCATCATTCGAACATGTCCCATTGGCGCAATAGAGCGAGTTCCCATAGCGCAATCAAAAACTGAATAGTGTTCAGTTTTCAATCCAGGAGCATCAATTACGTGGCCATTTTGAGCGATGTATTCAACAATCGCTTCAACGGTTTCATCTGTGTAACCCAAGCGCTCTAATGCTCGAGGAACTGTTAAGTTCACAATCTGCATTGATCCGCCACCAACCAACTTCTTGAACTTAACCAAGGAGAAATCAGGCTCAACACCTGTGGTGTCGCAATCCATCATCAAACCGATAGTGCCAGTTGGTGCGAGTACAGATGCTTGAGCGTTGCGGTAACCATACTTGTCACCTAGCGAAATGGTTTCAGCCCAAACATCAGTGGCTAGGGCATGAACTGGACGATCTATCTCGCTTCGAACCCGAATTTGATCATTGGCTGCTGCATGCTTTCTAATTACTCGCTTGTGAGCCTCAGCGTTTCTGGCATACCCTTCATAAGTTCCAACAACTCCTGCAATTTCTGCAGAACGCTTGTAAGAGGTTCCAGTCATTAGCGATGTGATGCCAGCTGCAAGAGACCTGCCAGCATCTGAATCGTATGCAAAACCTAGCGCCATCAATAGCGCACCTAGGTTTGCATAACCAATACCTAGCTGACGGAATCTTCTTGTGGTATCCCCGATTGCCTCGGTTGGGAAATCTGCGAAAGAAATAGAAATTTCCATCGCTGTTATTACAAACTCAACTGCTTTTTTGAATGTGACTGCATCAAAAGTGTTGTCATCTTTCAAGAACTTCATCAAGTTCAAGCTAGCCAAGTTACAAGATGAATTATCTAAATGCATGTACTCAGAACATGGATTAGAAGCGTTAATACGTCCATCCTCTGGGCTTGTGTGCCAATCATTGATGGTGTCGTCGTACTGAATACCAGGATCGGCACAAGCCCAAGCAGCCTGTGACATTGATCTAAACAATTGTCTGGCATCGAGAGTCTTGATAACACGACCATCCTTGCGAGCACGAAGTGCAAACTCAGTGCCGTTTTCTACTGCTTGCATGAACTCATCTGAAACTCGAACCGAGTTATTTGCATTTTGATACTGCACAGAAATAATGTCTTTGCCGCCAAGATCCATATCGAAGCCAGCATCGCGCAAAGCCCTGATCTTGTCTTCCTCGCGAGCTTTGGTTTCAATGAATTCTTCAATATCTGGGTGGTTAACATCTAGTACGACCATTTTGGCTGCACGACGAGTTGCGCCACCAGACTTGATGGTTCCAGCCGAGGCATCCGCACCTCGCATGAATGAAACTGGGCCAGATGATGACCCACCACTTGATAGTAATTCTGCTGAACCGCGGATGCGAGACAAGTTAATGCCTGCACCTGATCCACCTTTGAAAATAATTCCTTCTTCTTTGTACCAATTCAAAATTGCTTCCATTGAATCATCCACTGCCAAAATGAAGCAAGCGCTAACTTGCTGTGGTGCTGTGGTGCCAACGTTGAACCAAACAGGTGAATTAAATGAGAAGATCTGGTGTAGCAACATGTAAGTCAACTCTTCTTCAAATACCTTAGAGTCTTCTTCAGTTTTGAAGTAGCCATTATTTCGTCCAGCTGCAGTGTAGGTAAGCACTACGCGATCAATGATCTGCTTCAAGCTCCACTCGCGGTTGTCATGACCGACAGCGCCGCGGAAGTATTTCGTAGTAACAATTGTTGATGCGTTTACTGACCAAAAGTCTGGGAACTCAACGCCAGGTTGTTCAAACACCACTTCACCAGTTCTCCAGTTAGTTTGCACGACATCGCGTCGCTCCCACTTAACTTGGTCATACGGATGAACACCTGCTGTTGTGAACACGCGCTTCAAATCTAATGCTGGCCCGTTCGCGGATACTTTCTTATCTTTTGCAACCTCGGTCATGAGAGTGCCTTTCTGGTGTTTGGGCGATCCACTTGGGGTAGGTCGCGTCGTTTTTATTGTTTTTGAAGCGACGCGGAGCCGTCTCTGTCGCTCACACTGATGTTTGATTCAGTTGTGGAAGCGGCAGCGACTTCTCCGATTAAGCCGGCGCGCAACATCGCAATTTCAGTCTCGAAATCTTGTAGAGACTCAAATGATCGATATACGCTCGCGTAACGCATATATGCAATTTCATCAAGTTCACGCAGTGGAGAAAGAACTGCTAAGCCGATGTCATGTGCATCTATTTCGGCAAACCCACCTAAGCGCAGATTCTCTTCAACCTTGGAAGCCAAGATTGCAAGATCTGCGTCTGAAACTGGTCTACCCTGACAAGCCTTCTTAACGCCGTTGATAATTTTGGAACGGTCAAAAGCTTCGACCACCCCGTTGCGCTTGATGACTAGTAAAACCGCATTTTCAACCGTAGTGAACCTTCGGTTGCAATCTGTGCACTGCCGGCGGCGGCGCACGTTGGTTCCATCATCGTTGGTGCGACTATCAATAACTCTGGTGTCATCCGAGCGACAAAACGGGCAATGCATCTGGTGGTCCGCCTTTCCCTCTAGAAAACTGCCATTTGGCTCCTTTTTGGTCGATCCTGGAGCCCCCTTGTGGAGAGCCTGTGGATCATGAAACCCAATTTGTGGAGTGTTTACACCTGTGTGACCACTAGATGTAGGGGTGAAACATAGGACGCGGCAGGTCAAGATGCAACACGTGACCCTCGGCGTGTCTGTGAAGATTTCCTAAGACAATGCACCCATGAACTTTCCAGTCATCAAAGGCCAGCGGGTGCTCGAACTTGGCCTGCCTGGCTCTCACCGTGCCCGCCTCAATGCGTTAGTTATGGCCCAGCAGAAAACAGCGACAGCTGGCCTGTGGGACGAATACCTCGAAGAGGGCGAGTTGGTCGAGGAGGTTGGCGAGCACCTATATCTGGTTAATGATCTGGGAGAGCCGATTGGTGAAATTGAGGTAACTCGTGTTGATATTCGAAAATTCAAAGACGTTGACCTGGAATTTGCACTAGCGGAAGGTGAGTCCTTTGAAGATATTGAGCATTGGCGCAAAGAGCACCGAGCATTTTGGTCAGCCAACGCTGAACCAGAGATGCAGTCGGCAGGCCATGAAGGGTGGCGCATTACTAACGAATCTTTAGTCGTCTGCGTATGGTTTCGGCTAGTAAAGCGGAACTCTTAACCGGTCCCCCACTGAAATTCCAGAAACTGCAATTTCATTCAACTGCTTAATCTCATAAACAACCTCACGAGGATCCTGGCCTGGAGCGATCGAACGAGCAATCCCCCACAAAGTATCGCCAGAATTAACAGTTACCCACTCAGCGATCTTGGTATTTGAATTGGAGCCAACCGAATTTGCACCAGCTTGCCCCAAAATCTGAGGGGTAATGGTCAGCAGAACTGCTGTCACTAAAACTGTCCGGAGCAATCGCTTGCCCCTAAGGGTTAATCGCACAGGTTGACCGGTTGTTGCTATTGCCATAAAAGCCTCCAGGGAAGTAATTCGAACATCTGTTCGTAGTATGCCACAAGGGTCAGACACAGGCAAGCCCAAAACGAACAAATGTTTGGAACATTCGTTCGTTTTGGGGTATTCTCAGGTCACTACCCCGAAAGGTGCCATATGCGAGATCAAGACCTAGATTTGTTGGAATTACCCGACGGCGAGAATGGGTTGACCACTCGCCAGAACTTAATTTTGCAAGTTATAACCAAAGCAGTAGCAGAGCAGGGCTTTCCACCATCTCTACGCGAGATCGGTGCTTCTGTTGGATTAAGTTCCACCGCATCAGTTGCGCACCAATTGCAAGTCCTCGAGCGAAAAGGTTTCATTCGTCGTGATTCAAATAGCTCTCGAGCAATCGAAGTATTAAACCCAAATGATTTTGAACATAATCAGCAAGCTCCCAAATACGTGCCAATGTTGGGTTCTATCGCTGCTGGTGGTCCAATCTTGGCTGATCAAAATGTGGAAATGGTCCTGCCACTTCCTAAAGAATTAATTGGTGAAGGTGAAACATTCATGCTGCGCGTGAAGGGTGATTCAATGATTGACGCAGCAATTTGCGATGGTGATTGGGTTGTAATCAGGTCCCAAAAGAATGCAAACAATGGAGAGATTGTGGCTGCACTCTTAGATGATGAAGCAACAGTAAAGACTTTTAAGAAGACTGGAAGTCAAGTGTGGTTGCTTCCACATAATCAGGACTACTCTCCAATAGATGGAACCCATGCCCAGATCATGGGAATAGTGGTTGCTGTGTTGCGAAAGGTTTAGCCAGTCGCAAATTGACAACCATTCTCAATTAGTTGATAATGGTTCTCATGAAAATACTTCTAGCTTTTTTGACGAGTTCTTTGATCCTTGCTGGCTGCAGTAATGCTGCTGAAGATTCACAACCTGCTTCCGAGAGCCTTCCTTCAATCGTGACTGGGTCATTTGCTGTCGCCTGGCTCGCTTCATCAATTTCTGATGGTTGTGCTGTCGTAACTGATCTCGCACCCTCTGGTGGAGATGCTCACGATCTGGAACTAACCGCATCGCAGACAGCCTCTATCTTGGATGCTGATCTTGTTGTCCCAGTTGATGGCTTACAGCCTGCATTTGATGCTGTGGCAGAATCTAAAAGTTCAGGTGTGTTTGACATTTTAGATCTGCTTGATCCGTTAACTGCTGAAGACCATGCAGATGAAGATGGTCATGAAGACCATGCAGATGAAGATGGTCATGCAGACCATGCAGATGAAGATGGTCATGAAGACCATGGCTTGTTGGACCCACATTTTTGGCTAGACCCAAAGAGAGTTTCTGATGCAGCCGGCTTCCTAGGTGCAGAGATTTCTAAATTGAGTGCAGATTGTGCAACAAAAGTTGAGGTAACAGTTCCTGCAGTTCAAGCGCAATTGGAAGATCTCACACAAGAATTTGAGACATCACTTGCAACTTGTTCATCACGAACTATTGTGGTCAGTCACGAAGCATTTGGTTATCTAGCTGATGCATTTAACCTCGAACAAATTGGAGTTGCAGGTCTTGACCCAGAGGGCGAACCAAGTGCTGCTCGACTCAAGGAAGTTATTGATCTGGCAAATTCATTAGGGGTGAGTGCTGTATTCACAGAATCTACTGTCAATCCAGATGTGGCCCAAACCTTGGCTGATGCGCTTGAAGTTGGTATTTTGACACTCGATCCACTAGAGATTGCATCCGTATCAAAGGACTACATTTCTCTTATGCAAACAAACCTCGAAGCGCTCCGCAGTGGCCTTAACTGTTCCTAAATTTGAGTAAACCACTAATTTCAGTCACTAACGCCTGTCTCGAAAGAGACAGCGTTAGTGTTTTGCATGAAATAACATTCAAGATCGATCACGATGAATGCGTAGCATTGCTTGGCCCCAATGGTGCGGGTAAATCTACACTTTTGCACGCTTTAGTTGGTTTATTGCCTTTATCAAGTGGTCAAATTGAAATTTGTGCAGGCCATGACTCAAATTCAGGAGTCGCACTAGTTCCTCAATTTGCGCCACAAACTTCATTAATTCCGCTGAGTGTCTTTGAATTGGTTAGTTCGGGACTGACCTTCTCAAATACATTCTTTGGGTTATCCAAAACTGCCAAGAGATCTGTGCAGCAGGCTCTTGAATTAGTGAAGTTGTCGAATAAAGCGAAATCCCCGTATTCCAGTTTGTCTGGCGGACAACTGAGAAGAGCCCTAATTGCCAGAGCACTTGTTTCTGAACCAGAGTTATTGTTGTTAGATGAGCCGCTAGCAGGCCTTGATCGCGAGTCGGTTGCTGTCTTAGTGGAAATACTCCAAGACTTAAAAGCCAGCAACCGAAGCATGATTGTGGTTTCCCATGAGCTCGCCGATCTACAAAGCTTATTCACCCGAGTTATCGAATTGGACCACCGCTCAATTGCCTATGACGGAGTTCCACTAGATCGTCACGGCCACGAATCCCACAGTCATGACCTTCCCCCAAATCCTGAAATTCCTGGGGTGCTGCATTGAACCTCTTAACTATGTTTGATTATGAATTCATGGTGCGTGCATTTGTTGCAGCATCCGTTGTTGGTCTAGCGGCTCCTCTTGTTGGAATTTATCTGGTACAACGAAGACTTTCACTTCTTGGTGATGGCATAGGTCATATCGCACTAACTGGTATTGGGGTTGCGTTGTTGACAAATACTGCACCACTTTGGGGAGCAATGATTGCTGCCGTAATTGGTGCTGTGCTTGTGGAATGGTTGAGATTAAAGAGCAAGCTTGCAGGTGACACTGCTTTGTCGCTTCTTTTTTACGGGGGTATCGCAGGCGGCGTTTTACTGACATCTATGGCTGCTGGTGCAAGCAGCACTAGTTTGACGGCCTACCTGTTTGGATCATTAACAACCGTTAGTTCTGCAGATTTGATTGCAGTTCTTATTTTGGGACTTTGTATTTTTCTAACAGTTGCAACTTTAGGCAGGCAGCTCACAAATGTTTCGGTAGATCCAGAGCATGGCCATGTTCAAGGACTCTCAGTTCGAGGATTGTCTTTGGTGCTCGCAATATTGTCAGCTGTGACCGTAACAGTTGGCATGAGAGCAGTTGGGTTGTTATTGGTAAGTGCGATCATGGTTGTCCCAGTAGTTGCAGCCCAGCGAGTGGCTAAATCCTTTTTACAAACAGCAATATTAAGTAGCTTGCTTGGCTGGATCAGTGCAGCAGCAGGCCTAACAATTTCCTACTATGTAGATGTGCCACCAGGATCGACAATTGTGCTTTTCGCATTGGCAGTATTTGTCCTAGTTGCTACCCTTGGGGCAATCTTTACCAAATTGAGAAAAGAGCCAAGATGACCTCAACGCAATTGCGTAGCACTCGGCAGCGTCAAATCATCTCTCAAACTCTAGAACAAAAAACAGGTTTCATTAGTGCCCAGGAACTACACAAGCAGATAATCGAAGCTGGGGAATCTATTGGGTTAGCAACCGTTTATCGGGCATTGCAGTCAATGGCTGAAGGTGGCGGAGTCGACGTAGTGCGCAATCTTGCAGGTGAGATGTTGTTTAGGGCCTGTGACAGTAAATCGCACCATCATCACCTTGTGTGTCAAAAGTGTGGTCTAGCCATTGAGCTGGAGTCTGGCGCGATGGAAACTTGGGCTGATTCACTAGCTGCCAAATATGGGTTTAGCCAAACCAGTCACCAAATCGAAGTTTTTGGGGTTTGTCCAAGCTGTTCGGCAGCTTAATTGAAACTTTGATTTAGTCGTTTTAATGAATCAAGCACAATCGCTTTGTCGTTTGTTCGCCAAAATGGTGGCATAGAGCGAAGCAACACTGATCCATATCTCTTAGAAGTGATTCTGGTATCCAAGATAGCGACCACTCCTTTATCCTCCATGGATCGAATCAATCTTCCAGCACCTTGGGCTAGCAGCAAGGCTGCTTTAGGGACAGAAACTTGCATAAACCCACTTCCCCCTGCAGCATCTACTTTGGCAGCTCGCGCAGACATAACGGGATCATCTGGTCTTGGAAATGGAATGCGATCTATCACTACCAATGAGCAGGATGCGCCAGGAACATCAACCCCCTGCCAAAGACTTATAGTGCCAATCAAAATTGATTTGTGATCGCTAGCAAATTGGTCCACTAAAACTCCAACAGAATCTCCTTTACGCTGAGTAATAATCTTTATATCCTTGCGTTCTGCTAAATACTTTCTCAAGTAGGCATCAGCAGCTTCAACTCCCCGCCAAGAAGAGAACAAAGCCAAAGTTCGGCCACCCGCAGCTTCTATCAAGTCAGCTAACTCGTTTAACAGCTCCGATGAAGGACCATCTCTGCCTGGCTCAGGTAAAGATGTAGGCAGGTAGAGCATTCCTTGAGTGGCAAAATCAAATGGGGACCCAACATCTAAGGCTACGAAATTCTCGGGATCGATTTGTTCTGAACTACTCTCCTCAATTTTTGGTAGGAAGCCAATAGCGTTAGCAATTGCATCAAAACCACCGCCAACGGTTAGTGTGGCTGAAGTTACGATCACTGGGGTTTGAGTGAGCATGTTGCTTCTAAGTACCTGCGAAACTGATAAAGGTGCGAGCCGCAATGCCCCAACTGCGGGATCGAACCACATTACATCTTTTTCCCCAGCCTTGAGTAATTTCCCAGCGGTTGTGTGAACTTCAGTGACGGCACCTTTAACACGAGCCCGCTCAGCTAATAGATCTCCATCTGTGGCTTCATTGTCAGACGCAAGCAATGCTAGGTAGTTATAGGCAGATTCTCGAATAGCGGTCAGCGAATGAAATACCATCGTAGGTAGTTCTTCGATTCGACCACCAACTGAATCATCATCAGAAACCTTTGCCATTATCTGGAAATCTTCAATGGCATCAGCCAAATTGTTGCAAGCATCAGTTAGTTTGTCTGACTCCACACCAGGTGTGTGCCTTCTAGCCATTGCAGCTGCTCTATTAGCCATATTGGCGGTTAATTCTTCAGTAACTGCCTGAGTTGTTCGATCTGCAAATTCATGTCCCTCATCCAAAATGATGGCATCACGGTCGGGCAATATCGGATGCTTATCCACTATTTCAATTGCTAGCAAGGTGTGATTGGTAACGACTATGTCGGCGGTGCCCGCTTTTTGTTTAGCTTTTTCTGAAAAGCACTTATCACCGAATACACAAACTTCAGCCCCGATGCATTCTCTTCCACTCACCGAATGTGCAGCCCAAACCCGTCTATCAACTACTGGGGCATCATCTTTATCGCCTGAGACCCCAGGTGTCTCAGCCCACTCACGTAACTTCTTCGCTTCAGCGCTGAGCGTGCCAATTTCCAACAGCAAATCACCATCTGGATCAGGAAGGCTGGTATTCATCTTCTGCAGGCACAGGTAGTTTCCCTTGCCTTTATAAACTGCGTAACTGATTTCCCTTCCAAGTGCCTGAGCCAAACTTGGAACAACTTTAGGTAGATCACGCTCAACAAGTTGGCGCTGCAAAGCCAATGTGGCAGTGGCAATTAAAACTGGCTTATTGCGCATCAAGGAAGGCACTAGATATGCCAGCGACTTACCTGTGCCAGTACCAGCTTGCACAATTAGATGGTTTCGCTTCTCCAATGCGTTGAATACTTCTTGGGCCATCTCTAGTTGCCCTGATCGGGGTTTTCCACCAATAGCATCAACCGCTACATCCAATACATCAGAAACCGATAGAGGTTTTGTGGGTTTCTTAGACACTGGCCGCTTTCAGTTCAACAGCCAGCTTGGCTGGCACCGATGCCACAATTCGAGTGCCAATTTCAATGTGCTCCAATAAGGTGACTTGCCCAACATTATGTGTCTTTGCAATTAAGGCAGCTGCTGAATATGGCAGCACCAAATCTATTTGAAGATCAAGTTTCGATAACTCTTCATCAATGGCTATTAATAACTTATCAATACCCTCGCCTGTTTGGGCACTAATTAGTAGGGCTTCTGGCAATAAAGTCTTCAATCTCATTAAAGTATCTAGATTGGCAATATCAATTTTGTTGATGACCACTAACTCAGTCACTGAGCTTGCCCCAATTTCAGATAGGACCTCTTTCACGGCAGCCAGTTGAGCTTCGGGTGCAGGGTCTGATCCATCCAGGATATGCAACAGCAGATCACTTTGAGAGATCTCTTCTAAGGTAGATCTAAATGCTTCAATTAATTCATGAGGGAGGTGCCTAACAAACCCAACCGTGTCAGTAACTGTGATATTTCTGCCTGAGGGTGTCTGCACTTTCCGAACAGTTGGATCCAAAGTCGCAAATAATGCATCTTCAACCAGCACACCAGCACCAGTTAATCGATTAAGCAGACTCGACTTACCGGCATTGGTGTACCCCGCAATGGCAACTGACGGGATAGCCGCTTTACGTCTAGTGCTTCGCTGTATCTCTCTAGTTTGACCCATGGCTTTTAACTCCTTGCGAAGTTTGGCCATCTGATCTCGAATTCGGCGACGATCTGTCTCAATCTTGGTTTCACCAGGTCCTCTAGCCAATACACCTGCACCTTGTCGGCTTAGCGCTTCACCCCAACCTCGAATTCTGGGCAGCATGTAAGTCATTTGCGCCAAGGAAACTTGGGCTTTTCCTTCTCTACTCTTTGCATGCTGTGCAAAAATATCCAAAATGAGCCAGGTTCGATCAACTACGCGAACTTTGATTATGTCTTCTAAATTTCTTAACTGACCAGGACTTAATTCTCCATCGCAAATTACCGAGTCTGCACCACTTGATTGAACAATTCTTTTTATCTCTAGAGCTTTTCCAGATCCAATATAGGTTGCAGCATCTGGCTTATCTCGCCGCTGGATTAATCCATCCAGTACTTGGGTGCCTGCTGTCTCAGCTAAGGCTGCAAGCTCTTGCATCGACCGTTCCGCTTCATCCAAAGTGCCCGAGGTCCACACGCCAACCAAGATGACTCGCTCAAGTCTTACCTGGCGATACTCAACCTCTGTGATGTCTTGTAGTTCGGTAGAGAGACCAACAACTCTTCTTAGCGCTGAGCGCTCTTGTAGATCTAACTCACCTGCTGTGAATTCAGGCAAGTCTTCCTCAAACTCGGTCACTTAGATTCCATCCACAGTTCATCGAGCTGTCCCTGGGCAACTAGAACTGCGGGACCGGTTAACCTCACCATGTTGTTATCTAGACTTTCAATAATCAAAGTGCCACCAGGCAATTCCACATTTAACGGATTTGCGCCTTGATGGTGCTTCTGCACAAATGCTGCAACTGCACACGCACCAGACCCACAAGATAAAGTCTCACCAACTCCACGTTCGAATACTCTAACTTGCACATTTTGAGGATCAATAATTCTTACAAACTCAAAGTTAGCGCCTTCACCTAAAACATCTGTTGGCTCATAATCTGGGCACTTTAATAGAGAACCAATTTGCTCTAAATCTTGAACAACGGATATAACGTGAGGATTAGGTGCACTCCAATAAGCTCCTACCCAATCCGTATCAGAAACTGTCACAGTTATTTCCTGATTGAGATCTTGCACTGGGCCTAATTCCACACTGATTGAGTCCTCTTGGTTAAAACTAACTTGAGTTAAGCCCCCTCTAGTGAGTATTTGAACATCACTTTTAAGAACTTGGTGATTTGATTTTAGATATCGAGCCATTACTCGAATCCCATTTCCACAAATCTGGGCCAAACTTCCATCACTATTTCGATAATCCATAAACCAATATCCGTCTTGTTTACCAATTCGAATTAACCCATCGGCCCCTACACCGAAACTGCGATCACAAATTCGTGTCACCTGGGTTGGTGATATCTCTAGTTCGTTGGCTGGATCAAATAGCAACACAAAGTCATTACCAGTGCCATGACCCTTGGTGAATTTCATAGTGTTAGCGTAATTCATTTACCATATTGAGCACGGTTTCAACTAAATTTGGGGAATCAGCCTCAACCCAAATAACGGCTGGGTCACGCCTAAACCAGGATTCTTGTTTGCGAACAAATCGCTTCGTTAACCGAATTGTTTCACTCTTGGCTTCGTCTTCACTGATCTCTCCATCGAGATAATCAATTATTTGAGCATAGCCCAGTGCCCGTGAAGCGGTGACTCCATCCTTGAGTCCAATTCTAATCAGTGACTCCACTTCTGAAACAAAACCTTGCTGCCACATTTGTTCAACCCGAAAAGTCACGCGCTCGTCTAGATCAGCTCGTGATCTGGTCAACCCAATTCGAAGATCCGGTGTAAGCGCAGGTAGTGCGTTGGGTAGCGTTGCAGAATATGGCTCTTTGGTTATTTCAATAACTTCTAAAGCGCGCACAATTCTGCGGCCGTTGCTAACTGGTATTTTCTCAGCAGTTATATGGTCCAATACCCGTAATTCTGCATGTAGAACCTCTGCTCCTTCAATTTCCAATCTCTGCTCAAGTGCTGCTCGAATAAATTCGTCTGTTGCTGGAAACTTTAAGTCTTCCAGAAGGGCAGTTATATAAAGCCCACTTCCACCAACCACAATTGGCACCTTCTGCTCTGCTCGCAAAGATGAAACCACTGCGCGGGCTTGCTCTTGATAACTTGCCACATTTACTGTTTGAGTTACTGGATACACATCCAGAAGGTGGTGCTTAATCCCTCTTCGCTCTATCGGAGGCAACTTAGCCGTGCCAATATCCATCCCTTGATAGAGCTGCATAGAGTCTGCATTGATTATTTCAGTTTGAAATTGTTCGGCTAGGTTCAAGCTAAGTTCAGATTTGCCAACAGCGGTTGGACCAAGAATTACGACAACTGGTTGAACTGTCATTTACTACTTACTAGCAATGTTGGCATACCTAGGCCTACCGTATTTTTAGGAGCAGACTTTTGATCCTGCCAAACATCCCCCGCCCTAGTTGGAGTTTCTTGGATAATTGGCAGATCTGAAATTAGATGGAAAGGTGCAGCAGCAGTAATCTCAACTTCAACCAAATCTCCTGGTCTAACAGTCTCGCTTGGAATGAAGTGAACTAAGCGGTTATCGCGCGCCCTGCCAGATAAGCGTCCGGTTTGTTCATCTTTTTTCCCTTCACCAACAGCCACTAAAACTTCAACTTGGCTACCAATTAGATTGGAGTTCTCATTCCAAATGATTTGATTGCTGATTTCAGTTAACCGCTCGTATCTATCCTGCTGAACCTCTTTAGTTACCTGATCTGGCATCTGGGCTGCAGGAGTGCCAGGTCGAGCTGAATAAAGGTAGGTAAAGGCATTAGCAAATCTTGCTTGTTGCACTAAATCAACAGTGTCTAAGAAGTCAGCTTCAGTCTCTCCTGGAAAACCAACGATGATGTCAGTAGTAATGGCAGCCTCTGGCATTGCAGCTCGAACTCTTTCAATAATGCCCAGGTACTTGTCTCTGCGATATGACCTGCGCATCGATTGCAGGATTTTGTCTGAACCAGATTGCAACGGCATATGCAGTGCAGGCATTACATTTGAAGTGGTAGCCATTGCTTCAATAACATCATCAGTAAAATCTCTTGGGTGTGGACTAATGAATCTAACTCTCTTGAGGTCTGAAATCTCACCACAAGCGCGTAAAAGTTTGCCAAAAGCCAACTTGTCACCAAACTCCACTCCGTATGAGTTTACATTTTGTCCCAGCAAGGTAATCTCAACAACACCTTGATCCACTAAGGCTTTAATTTCATTGAGAATGTCTCCTGGTCGACGATCTTTCTCGGTTCCTCGAAGGGATGGCACAATGCAAAATGTGCAAGTGTTGTTGCATCCCACACTTATTGACACCCAGGCTGAATAAATTGACTCGCGTTTAGTTGGTAGAGTCGAAGGAAAAACTTCCAACGATTCGGCAATCTCAACTTGGGCTTCTTCTAGTGCCCGTGCGCGCTCAAGCAGAACTGGTAGAACATTCAGGTTATGTGTTCCAAATACCGCATCAACCCAAGGAGCCTTTTTGATGATCTCGCCTTGATCTTTTTGAGCCAAACAGCCACCAACTGCAATTTGTAAGCTTGGGTTAGCTTTCTTGTTGACAGACAACTGCCCCAGATATCCATAGAGCCTTTGATCAGCATTTTCTCGAACCGCACAAGTGTTAAGCACTATTAAATCAGGCTCTGCGCCCTCAGAAACTGGTACAAAACCCGCAGCTTCTAAGGTGCCAGAGATTCGCTCAGAATCATGCGCATTCATCTGACAGCCATAGGTTGTTACCTGATAAGTGCGATTCATGAGGGTCTAAGGGTAGTTGAAGGGGTAGCTATTTCAGTTTTACGGCCATTACTCCCAATAGGGCCACCGGGATGGAGGCTAACAAGCAAAGCCAGCCATAACTTAAGAAAGCAATGATTACACCGGCCGAAGCTCCACCAAACGCCCCACCTAAATTCATTACCAGGTCGGATGCACCTTGGGTTGCAGCCTTTCGTTCCACTGGCACAGACTCTGACAGCAATGTAGAGCCAGCAATTAAGGCGCAGGACCAACCAAGACCTAACAAGAAAAGGCCAATCCCTAGAGTTCTTGAATCTTCTGCTGGAGCAAATCCTAAAATTAAACTTGAAAGCAAAAGCAAGGAAACACCAACTATTATCATTTCACGTCTGCCGAACTTGTCAGTCAATTTTCCAACAATTGGTGAAAATGCGTACATGCCAGCGACATGCACACTTATTACCAACCCAATAATTACCAGACTCACATCAACATGCGCCATATGTACTGGGGTCATCACCATCACCGAGACCATTGCGATGTGACCAACCACAATCGCAGTTAGAGCCAATTTAGCTTCTGGGATAGATTTAACAACTGCCAAGGCTTCTCTGACTGAATGTTTAGCCACAACACCTGATCTAGATTGATCAGCATTCTTTAGGGCAAGTAAATAAGGATCTGGACGTAGAAAGAGAAAAATGGTCAACGAACCTAAGCCCAGAGCAATTGTCGATAAGAGATATGGACCCACCAACTGTGGTAAACCAAGACTTAAAGCAACTGATCCTGCTGGTTGCATTAGGTTTGGGCCAGCAACTGCCCCAATCGTTGAGCCCCAAACTACAAAAGACAACTGCTTAGCTCGAGTTTCTTTAGTTGCCAAGTCAACTGCTGCAAATCTGGCTTGGTATCCAGCAGCGGATGCAGCACCAACAAGAAAAGTGCCCATCAACATCAGTACCAAAATTCGATAGGTGCCCCCTAAAACAGCTAGGACTGCCCCAACGGAGCCGACGAAGTAACCCAAGGAAAGAGCAAGTCTGCGCCCTCCGCGCTGAGTTAATTTCGCTAACGGGATTGCCATCAAAGCTGAACCCAAAACTCCAGTTGTTTGAGCAAAACCAGCAAAAGTTTCAGAACCAGTAATACCTGCCACCAAGAGCGATCCCGCTGCAACAGTTCCCGCAACTCCAACACCGCTTAATACTTGTGCAGATGCTAAAACGCGGACAGCCTTTTGTTGCGTCGCTTCAGTTAAAGTCATACTCAAAGGGTCACTTCCTTTGGCATTTTTTTGCTCAGAATTACTCCAGCAATCACAATTGCAGCTCCAATAGGTTCATAAAAATGTAACTCCTCCCTCAAGAAAACTATGCCAGCAAATCCAGCTACTAAAACTGTTGCATAGGTGACAGTACTAGCAATAGCTGCTCCAGCTAGGTTCACAACATGATTCATGAATACATAAGCAAATCCTGAACCAAATGCACCAATTAGCAGAATTATCAGGTAGGTCATCGATGTAAATTCTGCTCTTGGAGTTAGATCAAGTAAAACAAACGGAACCAATTGTAAAGTTGCTATCACCAACTGTAGGGCAACCAATGAAACCGGTGGTAGTCCTTTGGATACAACATGCTTTTTGTTGAATGGAATTGCAATTCCATACCCAACCACAGCGACTAGGACAGCCAGCACCCCAATCAATTGAGATTGCGGGATCCCCTGCCAAGCTCCAAGCGTTACTAAGACTCCAACGAACCCAAGTGCTAAGCCAAGAATTTGATAAATAGTAACTTTTTGCTCTTTGTAAAAAAGCATCAAGATAAGTAGGGTGAATAGCGGTGTTGAGCCATTAATGATGCTGGCTAACACACTAGAGATCTGATCTTGAGCCACACCAAACATAAACCCAGACAAACTATTACCCAATAAGCCAACAATAAATAGTGGTTTCCAAAGGTGGAAAGGAAACTTCTCTTTTCGCAACAAAGCCAGAACCACTAACACACATGCGCCTGTAGATACTCGAGCGAAAACCACTTGAATTGGATCCATGGACTTGAGCAAAATCTCTATAAACATGAAGGAGAAGCCCCAGATAATCGATGCACCTAGATATGCAGGCAACCAGGATTTAGTTAATGCGCTCACTAAGCGAGTTTAGAGCCTTGGCCTAAGATTTCATGCATGCTCCGCTACTTTTTGTCCCCAAAGTGGATTCCGTTTCATTTATTTGCGTCAAGCCTGTTGGGCGGTTTTGGATGGCTTGGCATTTGGCAGTGGGAGCTTCGATATCGTGTTTCCGCGAGCACAGGTGAAACTGTCCTGGATTGGCAAAATACTTTCTACGCCTTTCAGTGGTGGATATTTGCTTTTGCTGCTTTATGGTTTTGGTGGAAATTCATCTCAGACGATTATTTAATCAAGCAAAGGAAATTGAAATCCAAATGAAATCAGCAGTGACCCGTTTTAGATTTATGGCTTATCTTGCAGGACTGGTTCTTTTAGCTTTCACAGTTGAGATTATTATTAAATACACCTTAGGCCCTGAGGTCCCTTGGTTTGCGCAACTTCATGGGCTCATCTACATGGTTTATTTGGTAGTGACCTTTGACCTTGCTCGAAAAGCCAAATGGGGGGTTGTGCGCACACTGGGTATGTGTTTAGCCGGCACTGTTCCACTAATGTCTTTCTATGCTGAGCGATGGGTAGTTAAACAAATACCCATCAACTAGTTGTTACCCGTGCCAACGCTGCGTTTTGAGACCCTCTTCATATTCCTGGCGTAGCGGCGCAATCCAAGCTTGTGTGGAGACCTCAGCTGGTGCAACATCCCACCAAACTCCTGCACCAGGCAAAAGCGCATGCTGAACTGTTGGAACAACTATCACGATTGGGCCAGTTGCAGATCTGGTATCTTTTAATACTTTCCTAAACTCATCTGCGCTAACTGGACGGTAAGTCTTGCAGCCCATACCTTCAGCCATCTTCACTAAATCTATTGCTAGATAATCGCCTTCTAGTTTTGCTACCTCACCTTTTACTTTGGCTGAATCAGTGAATAAGGGACCCGCGGTTCGATATCTGAATTCATTTCCGAAACTCTTACCAACTCGACCCATCTGTAATCTGCGAATAACTTGATATCCATGATTTTCAGAAATAACAACTGTTAGATCGAGCCCTTCTTGGGCGGCGGTTACTAGCTCTGTTGGGGCCATCACAAAAGTTCCATCACCAACAAAAGTAATTACACGATTTGATGTATTTGGATTAGCTAATCTGACTCCGATTGCTGCTGGAATCTCATACCCCATGCAAGAAAAACCAAACTCCAAATGTGCATGTCTGCCATCAGTTGCATCCCAGATCTTTTGCACATCTCCTGGTGGGCCACCTGCAGCCGCAATCAAAATATCTCCATCTTGAGCATGTTCCTGCAAAACACCAAGCAGCTGCCCTTGGGTGAGAATGGCTTCCGTAATTGGTGAATTTGGTAAAGTCTTTTTATCGAACAAGACATCTGGGTCCATGGCCAAAGCTCGCTCTACTCGCCAAGCTGAGTTTAGTTTTGCTACTTCGGAAGCCCATGAGGCTGGAACCTTGAAGCCTTTCAAAGTTTTATTCAATTGGGTCAAGGCCAATTTGGCATCACCAACAGCAGTTAAGGCACCTTGCTTGACTCCGTCAAACTCAGAAACATTTATCGAAACAAACTCAACATCTGGATTTTGGAAGATTGACTGAGATGCTGTAGCGAAATCAGTTAGTCGCGTACCAACATGCAACACTAGGTCAGCTTGATTTACTAACTTATTAGTTGCAGGAGTGCCCTCCAAGCCAATTCCACCTAGTTGCCAGTCAGCTTTTTTGGTAACAGCTCCTTTACCACCAAATGTTTCACAAACTGGAATACCAGTTGATTCTGCTAATTGCTCAAGTTCCGAACTTGCTTGAGAGTAAAGAACCCCTCCACCAGCAATGATTATTGGTTTTTGGGCCTTTGAAATCAATGCTGCAATTTGTTCAAGATCTACAGGATCTGGAAGGATACGTCTAATCTTCCAATCTTTTTCAGCAAAGAAGGAAACGGGAAAGTCAAAGGCATGAGATTGAATATCTTGAGGTAGAGCAATTACCACAGCGCCAGTCTCGACTGGATTGGCTAAAACTCTAAAAGCATTCGGTAGTGAAGTTAATAATTGTTCTGGGCGAGTAATTCGATCAAAAAACTTGGAAACTGGTCGGAAAGCATCATTAACCGATATGTCTGGGGCAGTTGGGTCCTCTAGTTGCTGCAAAACCGGACCTTGTCTTCTAGTTGCATAAGCATCACCTGGCAGTAACAACAATGGCAGACGATTAATAGTGGCTAGTCCTGCCGCAGTTACCATGTTTAAGGCACCCGGTCCAATAGATGCAGTCACTGCCAAAGTTCGAGTCCTTAAATTTGCCTTGGCAAATGCAGTTGCTATATGTGCGATGCCTTGTTCATTTCTTCCTTGAATAAATGGCAGCTGATCGCTGTATTGATCTAAGGCCTGACCAAGACCGGCCAAATTTCCATGACCAAAAATGCCAAGCGCCCCTGGGACAAACCTTTGGCGAACACCATCCGAAACCGAATATTGCGCAGATATGTATTTAACCAGCGCTTGAGCCACTGTCAATCTAACTGTTTCACCATAGTTCGGCTTGGACATTAGGACTCCTTGTTGCTGCAGCCTCGAGGTTGGCTACTGCGAATACTAGAGGGATTGGGTTCAATCTTGCAGGTCAAAGGTTGTCCGAGAACCCTTAAAGGTTACCTCAAGAGCAGTATTAGAATTTCAAGATGAACACCGACAAAGGCCTTCGTGAAAAGCATTTCCCCAGCATTGAGAAGAAGTATGGACACCCAATCGCCTACTGGCTAAAGCTCATTAAAGAAATCTCCGAGCAAAAATATCCTGAGCAAGTCGCATTCCTACGTGAGAATCACGGATTTAGCCAAGCGCACGCCAATGCGGTGGTGATGTTTATCAAAGGGTCCAAGTCTTCTAGCAGATTCAATTCAACCAATGATTACTTCCAAAGCATTGACCCTAAACAAGCTAAAACGATTAAATCCATCATCAAAACAATCAGGACTAAATATCCCAAACTTGAATTAGTCATCGCCTGGAACCAGCCAATGCTCAGAAATGAGGCTGGTTACATTTTTGGTCTTGGCGTTGCAAAAAATCATATTCTGATTAACCCTTGGAGTGAGTCAGCATTAACTTCTCATGGTGATAAAGTCAAAGATCTCAAGGTCAACAAACACACAATTGCAATCCCGAATGACTGGAAGCCTGACCCAAAACTACTGCTTGCTTTAGTTAAAACTCGCTTAGCTGAACTAAAGTAATCAACTAACTCTTGAGATTTGCCAATCTCTCTAGAATTGGAGGGTGTGAGTAATTCACCTTCACATACATTGGATGCGGGTTTAAGTCCTTTAAAGATTCAACTGACAGTTTCTTCAGTGCAGAATGTAGGTGCTCTCTTGCACCTGGGTAGGTGTCTATCGAGAACTGATCCGCTTGATATTCATTAAACCTCGAAAATGAATTCGCAATCAAACCCAAGATAGTAGACAGTGGTGAAAATAATAATACAAAAGAAATTAATGAAAGGTGAAAGCTTGGTATCTCAGACCCTAAGGCTCGTGCCAGATTGGGATTTCCCAGCAGCCAACCCATGAGTGCGAAGAGAATTAAAGTCTGAACATTACTAAACAAAAACATTGTGTAAACATGCTTGCGTTTGTAGTGGCCGACTTCATGAGCCAAAACTGCAACCACTTCTTTTGTGGTTAATTTCTGGATCAAGGTGTCATACAACCCAATAATCTTAACTTTACCCATTCCAGAGAAAAATGCATTCAACTTTGTAGATCTCTTTGATGCATCCATCTCCCATAGTTTTGAAAGTGGAAAACCTTGTGATTGGCAATAAGCCTCAACTTCATCTCGAAGCTCTCCTGCTGGCAATGGCTTTAATTTGTTGAATAGTGGTAGAAATATCCGAGTTCCAAATATAAACATGAAGAGTGAGAATACTGAGATCAGCAACCACCCAACTAGCCAAAACAGTGAATTCAGTTCTTGGTAGATCCAGGCTATTAGTCCAATCAGGGGAAGGCCTAACGCAAGAGAAAGTAAAGTTTGCTTGATGTTATCTGCGATGAAAAGTTTCTTGGTCGTCTTATTAAATCCAAATTTTTCCTCAATTACAAAGGTTGCATAATAGCTGGTTGGCAGACCTGTTATTGCAGCAAGCACTATCAAAATACCTACAAATGAAACGGTTACCATCAAGTCGCTACTAATCACTTCTCGTAAGCTGGCATCCAACCAGGCAAACCAACCAAGAACAATTGCTAACAAAATAACGATGGTACTAACCACTGAAGTGAATAGCCCGAATTTGTATTTAGTTGTGCCATATTCCAAAGATTTGTTGTAGCCAGTTAGATCATATATCTGAGAAACCTGCTCAGACAGAGGTTGCTGATTTGATTTCTCGTTCAAGTAATTTAGCAAAGTGCCAATTAAGAAATCGATTGCCACAAACGCCAAGATTCCAATCAAAAGCCAGTCGGAAGTACTCATAGACCTAGTTTATTGGCCGATTGGATGATGACAAGCGACCAAATTGCCCGCTTGTGCTAAGAGCACTGGTCGAGTGGTTGCACAATGTTCTTGATCTTTTGGAGCCAGGGTTTGTCTAACATGGCAACGATTGTGGAACCTGCAACCACTTGGTGGATTCATTGGAGAAGGTAATTCCCCTTCCAAAATGATGCGTTCTCTTGTTTTCTCAGCCACCGGATCTGGAATTGGAACTGCAGACAACAAAGCTTGGGTGTACGGGTGTCGTGGGTGATTGAAGACTGTATCCACAGGTCCACTTTCAACAACTGAGCCCAAATACATAACTGCTACAAAATCTGCCACGTGTTGAACAACTGATAGATCGTGACTTACCAAGAGATAAGAAATTCTCAATTTCTTTTGCAGATCAGCCAATAAATTCAATACACCTGCTCGAACACTCACATCTAAGGCAGAAACAGGTTCATCCAGAATGAGAATTTTTGGGTTAAGCGCTAGGGCTCTAGCTATGGCAATACGTTGTCGCTGACCACCAGAAAATTCAGCTGGGAATCTATTTGCGTGAGCTGGATCAAGGCCCACAATTTCTAGCAATTCCTGCATGCGAGCCATCTGTTCAACCTTTGGCACCTTGAATACTTGCAGTTGCTCAATAATGATTTCACCAATGGGCATCCTGGGATCTAAAGATGCAAACGGATCTTGAAACACTATTTGTAGGTCTTTTCTTAAGGCGAGTCTTTCTGATTTGGAAATTTCAGAAACATCCTTACCAAACACAACAATTCGACCGTTTTCAGGTGCCACTAAGTTCATGATTTCAAGCAATGTTGTTGTCTTGCCACAACCGGACTCTCCAACTATTGCTAAACATCTACCTTCACTTAACGAAAAGCTGATGTCATCAACCGCGTGCACCGATCCAATTCGCCGACGAAGCACTGCACCTTTGAAAACTGGGAAAGATTTTGAGAGATTCTCAACGCTTAAAATCGTCTCCCCTGATTTACTTTGATCGATAGTAGAAGTTTCCTCAGTTGAGTAAAGATCGCCTGTTGCGATCAAGTTTTGAATTTCATCTTTCCGCAAACAGGCAACCCTTTGCTCCCCACTTAAAGATTCCAGCTCAGGCAGTTTGGTTTCACAAATATCTTGCCTTGCAGGACACCTTGGGGCAAATGCGCAGCCAGTTGGAAGATCGACAGGCAATGGGGGTGACCCAGCAATTGAAACGAGTTTTCGTTTCTGCTTAGCGTCAATTCGTGGGATGGATCTAATCAACCCAACGGTGTAAGGCATGCCCGGCTTTGCAAAAACTTGTTCAATAGGACCTTCTTCGACGATGCGCCCTGAATACATGATTGCGATTCGGTCAGCTAAACCAGCCACGACCCCCATGTCATGAGTGACCAACACAACTGCAGCTCCAGTTAGTTCACTAGCACGCTTTAGTAATTGCAGAACTTGAGCTTGGACGGTCACATCTAGGGCAGTTGATGGCTCATCAGCGAGAATAATCTTTGGGGCATTAGCAATTGCTAAGGCAATCATCACACGTTGCCGCATTCCCCCAGAAAACTCATGAGGGTACGACTTGGCTCGCTCGAATGGTTTTGGAATACGCATTTCATCTAAAAGTTCACCCGCGCGCTGGAAAGCCTGCTCATACGAGATGTCTTGGTGAATTAACAAGGCCTCCGCGATTTGGTGGCCAATAGTCTGCACTGGATTTAAAGCAGAGAGCGGATCTTGGAAAATCATCGAGATGTCTTTGCCACGATGCTTAGACATTTCTTGATCGTTTAATTCTAATAAGTTACGACCATTGAGAATCACTTCGCCAGTAACTGTTGCAGAATTTGGTAGCAACCCGATTGTGGAAAGCGACAAAACAGATTTACCAGAACCCGATTCTCCAACTAAGCCAAGCACTTCTCCTGGGTAGATATCCAATGAAACATTTCGAACAGCTTGCACCATCCCCGATTCACTGGGAAAAGAAATCGATAGATTTTTGATTTGCAGAATTGCTTGAATGGTCATGACTTCTTCCCAGAACGTGAGCCAGGATCAAATGCATCTCTTAATCCATCGCCAATTAGGCTAACTGCCAAAACTGTAATAATTAGCAGCCCACCAGAGAACATGAACAACCACGGGAATGTAATGGCTGACGCTGTGCCCTCAGCGATCAATGAACCAAGCGAAACGTCGGGCGCCCTAACTCCAAATCCAAGATAAGACAAACCTGTCTCACTCAAGATGGCACCACCAACATTTAGAGTTCCATCAATAATCAATAAAGATGCCATATTTGGGATGAGATGCTTGGTAATGATCTTTCTGGTTGGCACCCCCATGTAGCGGGCTGCCCGAATAAAATCACGTTCCCGCAGACTCATCGAGACGCTTCGCACAATTCTTGCGGTTATCATCCAATTAAAGATCGCTAACAACACAACTAGTAAAAGCCAGCCACTGGACTGATACCACTTAGACAAGATCGCCAAAAGCAAGAATGAAGGAAGTACTAGTAGTAGATCTACTAGCCACATTAAAGCTCTGTCAGTTTTCCCCATCAAATACCCAGCTGATGCTCCAACTATCGCTGCAATCGAGGTAGAGAAAACTGCGACTAAGAGGCCGATTAACAGGGACTTTTGTAGGCCACGCATAGTTTGGGCAAACACATCTGCGCCAACCTGACTAGTTCCAAAGTAATGGCCATCATCAAATGATGGGGCAGTTAATCCTCCGCCGTAAGGACTTTCTGTGAATGCATTGAAATCTAAGCCATTCTCGTCTGACAAATTCCAAGACCAAGGGCTAAGGCTTGGTCCAAAAACTGCTAGGAATACCACAATCATCAGACAAACTAATCCAAAGACTGCAGATTTATTTCTAAAAAATCTCCTGCGTAAAAGTTGGCGGCGAGACAGGCTAGCCTCATTTTTCTTACTCATCGAATACGCACCCTTGGATCAAGAGCTGCCACTAATACATCTGCCAAGAAACCAGCGAATAAAACAAGCACAGCAGTGAATAAGACAATTGCTGAAACCGAGTTAATGTCATTTGTATTTACAGCTCGGATAAACCACTCACCCATTCCATACCAGCCAAATATTTGTTCAGTAAAGGCAGCTCCAGCAATCAATAACCCAAAAGAATATGCAAAGAAGGTTGCCATTGGTAAAATGGCAACTCTTAGTCCGTGTTTGAATAATGCTTGTCTCTTATTCAAACCTTTTGCACGAGCAGTTCTTAAGTGATCACTACCCAGCACATCCAGCATCGAATTGCGCTGCCATCTCGAATAAAAAGCGACTCCCCCAAGAATCAGAGCCAAACTTGGCAAAATCATGTGTTGCAATGAATTGACAAATAGTGCTGAACCGGTCAACTCAGGAGTATTCATTCCCACTGTGTAAAACAGGGTAAAGCCAAGTTTGTCATTTATGAAGACCGCAAACAATTTGAGCAAGATCGCAATTAGGAAAACTGGAGTTGAGAGTATGACATAAGAAGAGTATCCAAAAGTTCTATCAAAAAATTTATACTGTCTAACTGCGCTGATTACTCCAATAAGAACACCAAACACTGCACCAAATATCGAACCAAGGATAAGTAATCTAAAACTCACCCAAATTCGATTCTTGAATTCGTTATTTACTGACTCACTAAAAATTGTTAATCCAAGATCACCCTTAATAACCCCAGCTACCCATGTTCCGTAGCGCTCCAAAACTGGGTCCTGGTCATTCATGTTGACGTTATCCAGGATTGAGTTAATTGAATATTCTGGCACTGGGGGGTTTCGACCCAAGAAATTCTCGCGAGGATTAAGGGCAATGGCTGCTAGCAGGTAACCTGCAGTTGTGGCAATAACTACCAAGACAATGAAGTTGGCGAACCTTTTAAGAATAAAACTTGCCAAGGCTCAACCCCTTATCTGCTCCTACTTGGAGCCTAAGGTAACGAAGGGACTATTCCAGGAGGGGCGCTGGGGTGTTTCTCTGTCCTTGGGCTCCAATTTATTTTCTGAGGTTTTTCAGGTGTACGCTTGAGTAAATGAGCTCAAAGGTCTATCTCGACCCCTTGAGCACAAACTAACCGGTCCGAAAGGCTCCCATTTAATGAAGAAAAAACTCAAGAGCTTGCTTGGAATTGCAAGTGCTTTGGTTCTAGCTTCCGTCGCATTAGCTGCAGCTCCTGTAGCTAATGCTGCTGGCGGAATTAGCATCAACGCACAACCAGTTTCTAAGTTGAAGCAAGGCGGAACTTTGACTCTGCCAATTTTGTATCCACCAATTCAGTACAACATCAGCCATCCAGATGGTAATGATGCAGATGTATCCGGAATGATGGGGATGACTTTGCCTGGTTTTATCTATTTCGATTCAGCAGGCAAGTTGCAAGTCGACAAGAACTACGCAAGTTCTTTCACACAAACCAAGACTAGCCCACAAACTTTGAGTTTGGTTCTCAATCCTAAAGCTGTTTGGTCTGATGGAAAGAAAATCTCACTTGCTGACTTTGTTGGCACTTGGAAAGCCCTGAACGGCAAAAACAAAGATTATGAAGCCGTTTCAACTCAGGGTTATGAAGATATAGCCTCTGTGAAAGCTGGCAAGGCAAATGAAATCGTCATTACTATGTCTAAGCCGTATCCAGACTGGCAAGCACTTTTCAGTGGTTTGATGCCTACATCCCTTACCAAAGATGCAACAACTTTCAATAACTCATGGCGCGAGAAGCCACTTCTAGGATCTGGGCCATTCATATTTGAATCAGCAAATGCTGATCAAACCACTGTAATTTGGAAGAAGAATCCAAGATGGTGGGGACCAAAGCCTCTTCTTGATAAAGTTATTTATCGAGCGATTCCGCCTTCAGCACAATACGCTGCTTTAGCTAATGGTGAAATCCAGTACATGGATCTTGCTACCGATGCAAACTCACTGAAGTTGGCTCGCGCAAACTCCAAACTTCAAGTTCATGATGTTCCAGGTGTTGGTACATGGGAGCACATTGACATGAACTCCAAGAATCCAATCTTGGCAGATGTTAATGTCCGCCGAGCCATCACTGTGGCGCTTAACCGTCAAGTAATTGCCGAAGCAAACACTGGTTTGTTCGTCAAGGACGTCAAAGTTAAGAACAACCGCACCTTCTACGAAGGTCAGGCCTGCCATAAAGATGCTTCAGGAAAATATGGAAAGAAGAACACAGCCCTAGCGGATCAGCTTCTTGATCAAGCAGGTTGGACAGTCCATACTGGAACAGGAAACGATTCAACTGGCAAGCCAAAGGTTGCTGGCATGCGTTACTACTCAGGCCCTGCAAAGCCAGGTCTTGTTGCTAACCAGCCAATGACAATCAAGTTTACTTATCCAACGAACTATCCAAACCGTGCAAACATTGCAACTTTGACTCAAGCGATGCTGCGTGCACAACCAATCGGAATTGACCTACAGCTTCGTGAAGTGCCTCGTGCAGACTACTTCTCAAAGTATGTAGATTCAACCATCTTGGACTTCGAATTGGTTACCTTCGCATGGAGTGGTTCATCTTTCCCAATTGCGGGTTCAATGAACCTCTACGCCAAAGACTCAGAGCAAAACTATGCAGTTGACTCAGTTACTGCTGCAATGGATGCTTTGATCAAGAAAGCTGAGAGCGAGCTAAACCCAGTTAAGCGATGCGAATATGCAAACCAGGTCGAAGCAGCACTGTGGAATAACGCCTACAACATTCCACTTTACATGTGGCCAGGCACTTCGGCTACAACCAAGAATCTAGCCAACTTTGGATCATTTGGTCCCTCGTCACTAGATTGGACCAAGGTTGGTTTCACCAAGTAATCCTTGAAGAATAAAAATGTGGGGTCCCATTTTGGGGCCCCACATTTTTTGTTTCTAATTAGTAGTCACTATCAACCAAGTCATCGATTACAAAAGTCTGTGGATTTCATGAACTCATCATGACAGACCATTAATAGGACCTGCTTATTCAGGTTTAACTTTCAAAGGTGGCAAAAGCATCTCAGAAACATCAATTCGGTGCGCTTGAAACTGGTTAACTTTTGCCTTACTTGGATATCCCAAAGCAATTCCACAAATCATTCGATAATCGTTAGACACCTCAAACTCTGATCGAACTACATTTTCCCAAATGTTCACAGAACCTTGAGCGCAGGTACCTAAACCTCTGGCATGAGCAGACATAATTAAGTTTTGCATCATCAGACCCGCATCGCTGGCTGCATAAACATGAAGACTTTTATGAATAAAGATAAATAATTCAACAGGAGCTCCAAAGAAGGAGTAATTCTTTGCCCACTGAGCATCTCTGGCTTGTTTATCATCTCTGTTCACCCCAACAAATTCATACAGCTCTTTACCAACACGTTGAGCTCTTGGTTTTAGTTCGGGAACATAAGACTTAGCTGTTGATCGATTCTTAGCAGGTAACCCTCGACGGTTCCTTAATAGGCGCAGTTTATTTCGCCACCCCGGTTCCATAATCTCAGAAAGTGCTTGCCAGCGATCCAGAAAATCAGCACTAATTCGATCTCTCACTTCGCCAGTAGCCACTGCAACCTTGAAAGGTCTGGTATTTGACCAGCTTGGTGCTGTAAGGGAATCTGCCAAAATCTGGTGCAGTAAGTCTGCTGGCACCTCTGTTGGCAGAAAATCTCGAGTTGACCGTCTCGAAGCTAAAAACTCAGAGATCCAAGCAGATTCAATGTTGGAATTAGAAATACTCACAGGTTCATGGTATCCAACCAGCAAGTTAAGTTCTGGCCACGCCTCGAAGCATGCGTTGGTACATTTTCTCAGGTTTTCTGGTGCTTGGCATTGGTTGACCTATCGGTTCAAATCCCAACCGTTGATAGGCCTGCATCGCCCCCTGATTTTCAACAAACACTCCAAGACCTTGAACCTGCCACCCTCGAGTCTGCGCATTTTGATCTAGATACTCAAACAGAGACTGCAGTGCCCCGCGTCTGCGAAACATTGGATCACTCCAACAGGAACCTATCCAGCAGGTAGCACCAAAATCACCCTTTATATTCTCAATGGACATCAGTGCGATGTCGTAACCATCTTGATTAGCCACCAACCAGGTTAAGTTCTTGAACATCTCCTGCCACTGATCTTGTGAATACATCTCCAAAGACTCAAAAGTAGCCCCAAATGCGCCTGGGCTCTCTTTTAGGGATCTCAGTCGAATATCTCTAAGTCGCTGCCATTCACTCGTGGAAAGTTCTACACAATTGATTTCATTCAAGATTTTTTGTTCACCCACACAGTCTTCAATATGACTACCCTCGCTTCATCGCACAGATAAATCTCAAACCAACAAATAAAATTAAGATTAACCCCAATCCCTGTAACCCAGGTGAATCGTCTGCTTCGCCGGATGCAATTGCCGCCAGTCCTGCTAACACTCCAAACAGGCCAGCGGTCGTTCCAAGCAACAACTTCACTCAATCACCTACCCCTTCATTAGTTCAACCTTGCTCAGTTTCATAAGACCAAAGATCTAGGTCGTCAAGATTCAAAGGAGAAAATCCTCTAGCCTCTATCGCTGCTGAAATTTGAGCGCGATGCTCAGTCGCATGATGAATTGCTTGTGACAAAATAGTTGAGCGCCATCTCCTGACCAGATTTTCTGAATAGTTCGTAAATTCCAATTGCTCATCATCAAGGTTTACAGAATCTAATAGGACAGCATCAATAACGGCAGCTTGCTGGGCTAGAGAGTCTAAATCTGCAATCTTTTCTATCTCAGTAATTGATTCTCCAGGCAGGTTGGGATGCTCCCCAGTGATGCGAAATACATAAGCATCTGCTGAATCAACTATGTGGTGCAAAATTTCAGCAACAAACCACTCAGAATTAGTAGCAAATGACTTTAGAGCCTCTTCTGGTAAAGATTTAATGTGTTCAATTGTATTTTGATTTGCCCAAGCCATATGCCTCAGCAGTCTCTCCATGCCAATACTCATAACTGAACCCTACAAGGAAGCAGATCCATAATTCCATAGAGCGGGCGTCTATATTTTGACCATGCCCAACACTGCCCTATCTGTTCAAAAACAACTCCGTCAAAAAGGAAATCCCAAGTTAGCTAACGCTCAATTATCTTTCTATCAAACTCAGCTGGGTGGATACGGCGAAGGCGATAAATTCTTAGGCATTAGAGTTCCAGAATCTCGTAAAATTGCACAACAGAATTCAACCCTTCCAATCCCCCAGATACTGAAACTAGCCGCCAGTAAATTTCATGAGGAAAGGTTTGTTGCCCTGGTGATACTGCTTTTGCAATTCAAAAAAGCAACCACCAAACAGGAACAAAAAGTATTATTCGATGTCTATTTGAAACTAGTCAAATCAGGCAAAGTTGTCAATAACTGGGACTTAGTAGATGCCACTGCGCCAATTTTTGGTACTTACCTAATTGCCGATCCTAAAGCTGACAAATTCCTGCTGGAATTGTTGAAGTCAAAGAGCATGTGGGTGCAGCGTGTTGCCATGTTGATGACTTTTGCTTTCATTCGCGATGGCGATAATCGTCTGACACTTATTCTTGCTGAAAAGCTCTTGAACCACCCTCACGATTTAATGCACAAGGCTTCTGGCTGGATGCTGCGAGAGGCTGGGAAAAGAAATATTCGTGATTTGCGAGAATTCTTAGGCAATCACTCAAGCAATATGCCACGAACTATGCTTCGCTATTCAATCGAAAAACTCCCTGAGAGGGAGCGACATAAATGGATGACTACAAAGCCTTAATCAAGATAATCCTCGCGCCAAGGGTTGCAGATTTAATGAATAGTGCTTATCCCAACCAGATTTGATTTATTTACAGGTACAGTACCAAGTAGTGTGACAAGTTTTTCAAGCCACTAATTTGGTTAATTGCTTACAACTTCAACCCGACCATTTAACTTCTTTGATTTGATGACTCTCTCTCTCACAGTGGTACTGATCGAAGGGTCAATAGATTTGGCATACTTGCAAACCAGTTCAGCCCGAAGCAGCACAACTCGATACATTGACTCGCGTTGCCCGGCCAGACTTGTACCTGTGCAGCGAAAGTTTTGATTTCCATCGCCTTTGGCCAGGATCTCTCTGATCTCGGATTTTTGTTTAGGTGTCAGAGCAGTGGCTGCACCTGGATGGTCAGACAACACTTTGACAATGCTGGTCGTTGAATCGTTTCTTGGAATTTGAAGAACTGTGGGCGCTTCATTTTGAGCTTTTGAAACGTTTGGGTGCAAGTTATTTGAGCCGGCAGAAATCGGATAAATTAATAGCCCGAATAAAACCAGTGCGGTGGCGGATTTTGACTGAAGTTTCATCTGACTAGCCTTTCTTTCTCCTGGCTAAGAGTATTTGTAGTAAAGCATACTTCGAGAATCAATTCCTCCCCTTATCTCAGCGAAGTGAAATGTAAATAAACCTATGTGATCTTGTCAGCTCAGACACCAGATGAGGTTCCAATCACATAATTCAAAAAAGAACCGCCCTATAAGCCGGAGGCATTCGATCCACGCTTAATGCATTGGGCGAAGTTCCACTTTTCTATTGCATGCCTTTGAAGCTGCATACGCCAACCTTTCAGCTATTTCAGGGCTCTCAACCTCAATCAACCACAATCCGCTGAAGTTCTCTTTCGCATCAAATAGAGGCTTGCCTGTGCTGATGTTTGCATCATTACGGTTATCTATCACTGTTGCAGAATTGGGTGGTTGCAAACCCCACGCAAAGATCCAGTGACCATTTGCGCGCAACGAGTCATTGAATTTGTCTATTTCAACCATCTCGGCAGCAGTGCCAGGATTGTCAAGGTTATCAATCACAGAGATTACAAACTTCATGGTGTCAGTATAAAAGAAGAGTCGCCCTATAAGCCGGATTCAGTCATCTTCGAATGGACAGTGCCTGCAGCCGCTGTCACAACAAAAACCCTTATCAGCTAAATACTTTGCCGTCATCACAAACATCTTATTAACTGGATCAATATAACCTTCTTCTCCATTTTGAATTGCCTGCGAGTGTGCCGCTAGACGCAATTCTCGACTCGGGGTTTCTTGGGGCATCCGTTTTAGGGATGGGGTGTTTAGATCTCGGTCTGCAAATTTCTTGGGTGGCATGTCCCTAATTCTCTAGCATTTAGTCCAGTTACGCTCGCCTAGTGCTCAAATCACTACAAGCGTTCCTGAAACCATCTAAAACCATTCCTAAAGTGTCTTGGAGTAATGTAGGAAGTAATTGGTCCGTTAAGCCATACCCCTTTTTAGTTCTTGTACTTGGCCTTTGGATTTTTGGCACTGGCGAAGCGATGCTGATTAATTCCAGTATTGGCGTTTCCCCTTGGACGGTTTTGGGAGAGGGAGTTGCCAAACAGTTATCAGTTGGAATAGGAGTGGCAACATTTATTGTTGGCACTCTAGTTTTACTGCTTTGGATTCCACTTAAGCAAAAACCAGGCTTAGGTACGATTATGAATATTCTGGTGATCTCAACTGCAATTGATTTGATGCGACCAGTCCTGCCAACCCCTGATGTGTTTGCACTGCAGTTAGTGATGGTTGTTGCGGGAGTTGCACTTGTTGGGGTTGGGTCAGCTTTTTATCTCACCGCAAACTACGGGCCAGGCCCAAGAGATGGCTGGATGACGGGGTTGCACTACCGGACTGGAATTCCCGTTGGCAAAGTGAGATTAGGAATTGAGCTAACGGTATTGCTCACTGGCTGGATCTTGGGCGGAACCGTGGGAATTGGAACAGCAATTTTTGCACTTTTTATTGGTCAAGCTATTGCTATCTCACTGGGGATAGTTAGTCGAAAAAAACCTATCTAATTTAGATTTGTTAAAGGCTCTGGATTGAGCTGCTCCTCAATACTAAGTTCTGGATCTAATCTTGTAACTTCCTTAGCAACTTGAAAAGCAATATTTGCACCATAACCTTTGCGGGCTAGAGCGGAAACAATCTTTCGCAAGGTGGCTTCAGGGCTTTGATCAACACAGGATTTAAGCTTTCGAATAGCAATCTTTCTAGCAGCAATTAGCTCTTGCTCAGCGGTAATGACGCTTACCGCTTCATCAATAAGAGAACGATCTATGCCTTTTTGTTGCAGTTCATAGGCAATAGCTCGTGGTGCTAAACCTTTATAGGTGTGCCTAGAGCCGGTCCACATGCTGGCAAAGAGTTCGTCATTGATGAGGCCAATTTCGGTAAACCGATCAAGCACCTCGATTGCTATCTCTTCAGGCACGTTCTTCTTTTTAAGGTCTTTAAACAGTTCACTTCTGGTGCGTGGAGCATGCGTTAGTTTGCGTAACACAATCGCCCGAGCTACTGACTTTGGGTCAGTCTCGGGCGATTGAGTTTCGACAGGGAGTGTCATTTAAAGATCTGCTACCACCTCAAGGCTTGGTTTGCCACCTTCACCGATTCCAAGTTGATCAAGAATTTTCTTCTCAATCTCGTTTGCTAAATCAGCGTTATCAATTAGGAACTGGCGGGCATTCTCTTTACCTTGCCCTAGTTGATCACCCTCATATGTGTACCAAGCACCAGACTTCTTAACGATGTTTTGGTCCACTCCCATATCAATTAGGGAGCCTTCGCGAGAGATGCCATGTCCATAAAGAATGTCAAACTCTGCTTGCTTGAATGGAGGTGCTACTTTATTTTTTACAACTTTAACTCTAGTTCGGTTACCAACAATATCTGTGCCATCTTTTAATGCTTCAATTCTTCTAATATCTAAGCGAACTGATGCATAGAACTTAAGTGCCTTGCCACCAGTAGTTGTTTCTGGCGAACCAAACATCACACCGATTTTGTCACGGAGCTGGTTAATGAAAACCATCGTTGTACCAGAAGTGCTAAGCGCCCCAGTTAGCTTGCGAAGTGCTTGTGACATTAGTCGAGCCTGAAGGCCCATGTGACTATCTCCCATTTCACCTTCAATTTCAGCACGTGGAACTAAGGCAGCAACTGAGTCAATAACGATGATTGAGATTGCGCCCGATCGAACCAACATATCTGCAATTTCTAGCGCCTGCTCTCCTGTGTCTGGCTGACTAACTAGCAGCGCATCGATATCAACACCAAGTTTTTGAGCATAGTCAGGATCTAGGGCGTGCTCAGCATCAATAAATGCTGCGATTCCGCCAGCGCGTTGAGCATTTGCAATTGCATGTAATGCCAAAGTAGTTTTACCAGAAGATTCTGGACCGTAAATTTCGATTACGCGTCCTTTTGGTAATCCGCCGACACCAAGGGCAACATCTAGTGCTACCGAGCCGGTTGGAATAACTTGAACAGGTGGGCGGTTTTCATCACCCAGGCGCATTACCGAGCCTTTACCGAACTGACGTTCAATCTGCGCTAATGCGGTATCTAAAGCCTTCTCGCGGTCATTGCTAGCGGCCATCTCACTCCTTGGTCGTTTGGTAGTCACTGGAGCACCGTAGGTAACTGCACTGACATCTGCCACCAACCCTTCAAATTCTGGGTTTTAAGCAGATAGGAGGAAGATACTCGAACAAGTGTTCGATTTGCTACTGGGGTGGGGTGTGTCGCAGGGTTATTGGGGCCAGCCCTCTCGCTTGGCTACTGCTCGCCACACCTGATGGGTCTCAATTCCACGCTCAAAGGCCTGGTAAATGGTCAATCCTAGATCTTCGATTACTTGGTCACGAGCAAAAGAATCGGCATAAGCATCACCTAACTGATCTTGGAGACGCTCCCAAAAATCTGAAAATCTCAAGCAGCTCTATTCGTGGCAACTGGGTGCAACTTGATCACATTGGCCGCAGGCTCAGCAACCGTAAGTAGCTGGCCCACAGAGTTGATCAAGATAGAGACTTTCAGGTCCAACGAGTCGCAAATTGCAGCCAACATCTCAGAAGATGGCTCTTTAACTCCACGCTCAATCTCGGATAAGTAACCGAGAGAGACGCTGGCAGCCTTGGAGACATCGCGCAGGGTGCGCCCTTGTGACAGCCTGTTACGGCGTAATTCGTCACCGATCGCGGTTCTTAAAAGCATTCCAACCTCCGGGGGAAGAAGTTCTCCAACTCTAAACCCACAGTCTGGGTTTAGCACCTGTTACTTACCTGAATGTTTCCATAATAGTTCTAAGGCTGCCAAAACTGCTTGGCTTCTAATTTCAGCTCGACTGCCAATGACTTGAAGTTTTTGTGCAAACTCAACCCCTGGGCCACTAATAGCTACGAAGACTTCTCCGACTGGGCTTTGGCCTACTGGATCTGGGCCAGCAACGCCAGTTGTGCTCAAACCAAAAGTTGCTTCAAACCTGGTAGCCACTAACTTGGCCATAGCCAGTGCCGTTTGTGCACTAACTGCGCCTTGTTCATTGAGCAAATTTGCTGGTAAACCTAAAACGTTTACCTTGCTGGAGTCACTGTATGAAACGATTCCACCTAAAAATACTTTTGATGCTCCAGGCACAGTAACCAACGCGTCAGCCAACAGTCCTCCAGTTAAGGATTCAGCAACAGCGATTGTCTGGCTGTTTGCTGTGAGTTGACTTATTAGCGCTTCAACATTCATGCTGATTGCCTTTTCATCTTCCAGATAATTTCTAGATATCTAATTCCAGTAGTTATTGTAAGTGCGGTGGCTAGATAGAGCATGATTTCTGGAATAGGTGAGATTGAAACAGGCATCAAGAAGAAGAGCAGGGAGAAACCTTGAAGCATTGTCTTGGCCTTGCCGCCTCGATCTGCTGGAAGCACCCCTTGATCTAACACCCAAAACCTTGCCAAGGTGACCAGAATTTCTCTAGTCAAGATCACAACTGCAATCCAGGTTGGAACTACACCATCTATGGCTAGTAACACAAGTGCTGTGCCAATTACTAACTTATCAGCAATAGGGTCGGCCAGTTTGCCAAACTCAGAGACTATTGAATATCTGCGAGCAACTAAACCATCTACATAGTCTGAAAAACCTGCGATAAAAAAGAAGGTGAAGCACAGCCAACTTCCAGCTGGCTGGTAGTAATACGTATAGACAATCACTGGCACTAGCAACAAGCGCAGCAGTGTGAGCAGGTTTGGAATGTGTTTTATCAAATCAACTCCACAACTAAATCAGCACCATAAGAGTCGATCACCCGAGCCAGATACCTATCGCCAACTTGAAGCTGCAGATTAGTTTCAATTCGGCAGCTTCCATCAGTTTCTGGGCCTTGATGGTCAGCTCTGGCTTCAATTTCAGGGTGGATGCTATCTACTACTACGTAGGTTTCAGTTCCGATTCGAGCCTGAGCGCGTTGACTTACCAGCTCATCCGCCACAGAAGACAGATGTGATACTCGTTGATTAATCTCGAATTCTGGCAGCTGGTCTGCGAAGTCTGCGGCTTCGGTGCCATCTTCAATCGAAAATCCGAACACCCCAACCGCGTCTAGCTGAGCTTGATTTAAGAAATCTTCCAGCATTTCAAAATCGGCCTGAGTCTCACCTGGGAATCCAACAATAAAATTACTTCGAATGCCCGCTTCTGGAGAGAGTTTTCGAATCTCGGCAATTAAGTTCATAAAATCTTGAGTTCCACCAAAGCGTTTCATTCGCCTTAACAAGGTTGGGCTAGCGTGCTGGAATGATAAATCAAAGTACGGAACAACCCCTGGGGTATTACATATCGTTTGGATCAGTGTTGGTCGCATCTCGGCAGGCTGCAGATAAGTGACTCTAACTCGGTCAATGCCTTTAATTTCAGCGAGTCTAGGTAGTAGCAATTCCAAGGCCTGGTTGTTCCCCAGGTCCTTACCAAATGATGTTGAATTCTCACTAACTAGCACTAATTCTTTAACGCCGTGATCAGCCAGCCAGGATGCCTCTTGCAAAATGTCTTGCGGGTCTCGCGAGATAAATGAGCCTCTAAATCTAGGAATAGCACAAAAAGTGCATCGTCGATCGCAACCTGATGCAATCTTTAAAGATGCAAAGGGTTCGTTATTTAATCGCTTTCGCAGCACTTTGGGTCCACCCAATGTTTGGCTAATGGCGTGGCCTGGTTGATCCAAATTAAAAGCTGGGCGATCAACTGGACTTAAAGGAAGTAAGTTTCGGCGATCTTTAGGAGTAGGGGCCATCATCTGCTCCCCTGCCAAAATTCTCTTTAACCTATCTGCGATCTCTGGGTAATCATCAAAACCTAAAACAGCTGCAGCTTCTGGTAATTCTTTTGCAAGTTCAGTGCCATAGCGCTCAGCCATGCAACCCACAGCTACTACCGGAACACCTGTTTCGTGCGCCGCCAAGATCGTGTCAATCGAATCTTTTTTAGCCTGCTCAATGAATCCACACGTATTGATCACAATTAGTGCTGGTTGTTCGTGGTCTTGGACTAACTCAAACCCATCCGCATCCAGTCTGGCAGCTAATTCCTCAGAGTCAACGTCATTGCGAGCACAGCCCAAAGTGGTTAGAAGTACTTTGATGGGTGCAGTGGTGGTCACTGCCCAAGACTAGTTGAACCGAATTTAGTAGAGGGTGGTTTGCCCAGGAATGATGCTGGTGCGCAGTACTTGGCCCTTTGAGCCTGCCACACCAACTTCTACCCCGTTTATGGTCAAACTGGCCGCACCCGAATTACCAATAACAACACTTAACTTGTCAGAATCTATGAACTCTTTGAAATCACCCTTAGTTAAGGTTCCTTGAAAGATCGTCGCTCCAACTGAATCAGAAACACGAAGCCAGGAATAACTCTCAACTATTTCAATTCTGATAGTTGCTTGATCTACTGCCTGCGCCGTCACATCTCCAACCTCCGGCGAAGCAGTTATTGGTGCTGCTGGCGAAGTGGTAGTTGGCTTTGGTGGAGCAGTTGGTGCAAGTTGTTCGGTAACAACAACTTGCTCAACGCCTTGGTTACCACCGATAGTTACAACTGCAACCATAGCCACTACTACAACAGTGGCGATAGCTAAAATAGAAGACCAATTGGGTCCGGAGCCAATTGGTCTAATTCTAATTTTTGGTGACGCCTCATCTAGAGTTAGAAAATTTGAACTAGTAGAACCTGAGCCATCTACCAGATTAATCCCTAAGTATTTGGCATACATTCTTTGATGTGCACGTCCATAAGCTTCACCACCACAAATTTCAAAATCATCAACTTCAAGTGCTGAAATCAAAGTGGCTCTTAATCTAATAGCAGTTGCCACTTCTTGAATTGATATTTGTTGACTGATTCTGGCATCACGAAGTTGCTGTCCGATAGACATAAGGCAACTCCAAGCCGTTGGGGGGAGGACCAACACCACAAGGTTACCCCCAGGGCGAACTTGGGAAAACTGGCTATTTGTCCCCTAGTCCCCTTACCCCCTCATAAGACTCGAAGGTTGAGAACTTGGTTTGCTAAAAAGTTATCTATTCGTTTCTTAAATTTCCCAATACCTGCCCTAATTCTTCGGCTGGAACCAGCACCTCTCGAGCTTTACTGCCCTCTGATGGACCCACAATGCCTCTTGATTCCATCAAATCCATTAGCCGGCCAGCCTTCGCAAAACCAACTCGCAGCTTTCTTTGGAGCATAGATACTGAACCAAACTGAGTGGAGATCACTAACTCAACTGCTGCTAGTAATTCTTCAAGATCATCTCCAATATCGGATTCAGTGGCTCGAGAAGACGTTATGGTCACCTTAAGGACATCATCTCTAAACTCTGGTTCTGCTTGAGCCTTGCAATGATCAACCACAGATTTAATCTCTGACTCAGAAACAAATGCTCCTTGAACTCTAACTGGTTTGCTCGCTCCAGATGGCAGGAATAAACCATCACCTTGACCTACTAATTTCTCAGCACCTGCTTGATCTAAAATTACACGTGAGTCTGCAAGAGATGCTGTGGAGAAAGCAAAGCGACTAGGCACATTTGCTTTAATCAGTCCTGTAACCACATCAACGCTTGGTCTCTGGGTTGCAAGCACTAAATGGATTCCAGCAGCTCGCGCAAGTTGAGTGATCCGAACAATGGCATCTTCAACATCCCTTGGGGCCACAATCATCATATCGGCTAACTCATCAACTACTACCAATAGATACGGGAATGGTTCTATCTCATCTTCATCGCTACCAAACGCTAGTTGTAATTTTCCAGAAGCGATCGCTTTGTTGTAGTCATCGATGTGTCTAAAGCCATGTGCTGCTAAACGGTCGTATCTGTGCTCCATCTCCTTAACCACCCAACCTAATGCAGCTGCAGCTTGCTTGGCATTAGTGATGATTGGGGTGATTAAATGAGGAATACCTTGAAAGGCTGCTAATTCAACTCGCTTTGGATCGATTAAAACTAAGCGCACTTGCTGTGGGGTAGCTCGCATAAGAATTGAAGTCACCATGCTGTTCACAAATGATGACTTACCAGCTCCAGTTGCCCCAGCTACGAGTAGATGGGGCATTTTGGAAAGGTTGGCGCAGAGCGCCAAACCTTCCACGTCTTTTCCAACACCAACCAAAAGTGGGTGTGCATCTTCAGTTGCAACTTTGCTTCTAAGTAAATCTCCTAAGGCAACTAGATCTCGATCCGTGTTGGGAATCTCGATTCCAATAGCAGATTTGCCAGGAATTGGTGACAAGATTCGAACCTCAGCGGACGCAACTGCATAAGAAATGTTTTTAGACAGAGCAGTGACACGCTCGACCTTGGTGCCTACTCCTAACTCAATTTCATACCGGGTAACAGTTGGGCCACGCATGTAGCCAGTAACCGTTGCATCAATGTCAAATTCTTCAAATACTCCCGTTAATGCATCCATTACGTCTTCGTTTGCCTGCGAGTTCTTTTTAGACGGGGCGGCTGGCTTCAATAGCTCCATAGGTGGGAGTTGGTAATTGGCAGTCTTTTTAGGTTTTGCAATAGCTGGTTTGCTCGCTATCGGCTTGGGCGCAACCGCTTGGGTGACAGCAGCTGATGGCAGGTCTAAGTCTCTTAGTACTGGAATCTCAGTGGTTATCTCACCTTCAAATTCTTCATCATCTTCGAACTCTTCTTCTTCGTCGTCTTCGTCGTCTGGCGCATCAACAAGTAAAACCGAATCAAATGGCTTGATTCGGTCATCCTCTTCCTCTTCTTCGATAGCTGTTGATTTATGAAATCCAAGCGAGCTTGCTAATGATCCAAAAGCATCGCTGATTCGAGTGCGAAGTGATGCTCGTTCTAGAATTTCTCCTGTTTCTGGATCAACATCATCAAATTCTTCAAAATCTGATTCTATGTCTTCAGTATCTGCCCTGCGTGCAAATTTAGATTTGATCCAGCTAAAACCTAGACCAACAGCACCAATTAAGTTCATAAATTTCTGAGGAATAGTCGATACAGGTGTTTTAGAAACAATCAAGAAGCCAAAGAAGGAAACTAAGAACAAAATCATGGCAGTGACAGTTCCGCCAATCAGTTCAGTTCCTAAGAAAGCAGCAGCCCAGCCAACCCAGCCCCCAGCATTGCGCATATCGGTAGCACCTTCGGTAAAGAATGGGTTGCCTTGAGAAATATGCCAAATACCTAGAACCCCAATAACCAACAAAATCACACCGATCAAAATTCGGGTGCCTTCACCTTCATCTGCTGGTCTTCTAAAAGTTTGCCAAGCGGCGTAGAAGCAAACACCTGGAACAACCACATCTAAAGAGCCAACTGCACCTGTGACAGTTAGCTCAATGAAATCTGCAAGGAGTCCCTGCACTCCAAACCAAAGGACTGCACTTGTAACAATTGCTGCAGCCAGGAGTAACAAACCAAAACCATCTCGTCGATGTTCGTGAGGCAGATCCTTGGCAGAATCACCGATAGCTCTCGATGCTTTTCCTAGTGTTCGGCCAATAAAAGCCCAGACAAATGCCACAGCCCTAGTGATCGCGGTGATTATGCGCGAAAAAATCCCAGCCCCGCGCGATTTGGCTCTTTTGGGCGCAGGGGAAGTGCGTGCCGCCATGGTTCTAGGTTAGGTCGAAAAGCCTTATTCATAGGGGATTTACACCACCTTCAAGCCGTGTCGGAATGAAGCGGTTTAAGCCTCAACCACTACTGGCACAATCATTGGCCTTCTTGAGTGCCTAGACGCAACCCATTTACCAGTGGTTCGTCTAACAAGTTGAGCCAGAGTTCTAGCTTCTATGGTTCCTGCCGCTAAGGCTGTTTCCAAGACTGCAACTATTTGTGGAATCACATCGTCAAAAACCGAGTCATCTTCAGCAAATCCTCGAGCATGTAATTCTGGGCCAGCGATCACTTTACCTGCCACTAAGTCAACTGCCACAAAGATTGATATGAAACCTTCTTCGCCCAGAATTCTTCGATCGGTTAGTGAGGTTTCGGCTAATTCACCAACGCTGGACCCATCGACAAAAACCATCCCCACATCCACTTGACCCACTATCTCGGGACCAGACTTTTTAAGGTCAATAACTGCTCCGTTGTCAGCCACAACAATGCGAGATTCAGTTACGCCTATAGATGTGGCCAGTTTTCGATTGGCAACTTGATGTCTGTGCTCGCCATGAACTGCCATCACGTTTTTGGGTCTAACCACTTGCATCAACTCAATAAGCTCTCCAGCACTGCCATGCCCAGAAACATGCACCTCAGCATTACCTTTGTGAATTACTTCTGCACCTTGCCTGATCAACTTATTAATGATGTTGTTAACCGCAGTTTCATTACCTGGAACTAAAGATGATGCCAAAATAACTGTGTCTCCTGGGCTTATTGATAACTTGTGATCCCTATTGGCAATTCTGGATAAGGCGGCAAGTGGCTCGCCTTGGGATCCAGTGCAGATGACAATAACTTTATTATCAGGTAGCGAGTCCACATCATCGATATTGATTAGAGTTTCAGTTCTAGCCTTCAAATATCCTAATTCTCGAGCGATACGCTGAGTATTTACCATTGATCTTCCCAGTAGTGCTACGTTGCGACCGTTTTTCTCAGCAGCATTGATAATTTGTTGAACTCGATGAATGTGAGATGCAAAAGAAGCAACAATGATTCTCCCTGGAGCTTTGGCTACTAAATCATTTAAAACTGGCGCCAAAGTGCGCTCCGATTCAACAACACCTGGGTATTCAGCTCCAGTGGAATCAATCATTAGTAAATCAACACCAAGATCGCCAGCTTTAGTTAAAAACTCGATATCAGTTACCCGACCATCTAGTGGGGTTGGATCATTTTTGTAGTCGCCAGAGTGAACGATGTTTCCACCAACGGTTTTGATGAATAGGCCATATGCATCTGGAATTGAGTGAGTTACCGCTAAGAATTGAACCTCAAATTCACCGGCTCTGATTATCTCGCGATCGCTGACTGGAATTAAGTTGCCACTAATTCGAAATTCTTTCAATTTGTTGGCAATTAAAGCCAAGGTGAACCGTCCGCTATAGATTGGAATATCTGGCCGCTCACGCAACAAGTATGGGATTGCTCCAATGTGGTCTTCGTGACCATGCGTAATTACCATGGCTGAGATTTGGTCTAGTCGATCACGAATTGGCTCAAAATCTGGAAGGATTAAATCGACACCTGGCTGAGTTTCATCTGGGAAGAGCACGCCACAATCAACAATCAATAGTTCTTTATTGATTTCGAGCACTGCCATATTGCGGCCAATCTCACCTAGGCCACCTAACTGAACAATACGTAACACATTCGCTGGTGCAGCTGGTAACTGCGCTCCAGCGTTTAGGTCTATCACAAAGATATGCCACCTTCAGTCAAGCCACGTTTTAATTCAGTAATCTGCTTCTCATTGGCAGGAACTAACGGCAGACGTACAACATTCTTAAGGTGACCTTGCAGGGAAAGTGCAGCCTTCACGGCCATCACTCCAGGAATCGTGGACATAACCGACGTATAGACTGGGACTAAATCTTGGTTAAGTTTCAATGCTGTTTCAACATTACCTGAAACAAATGCGTCGCGCATTTGTTTCAATCGATCAGCAACTAGATGTCCACAAACCGAAACAAATCCATGAGCACCGATTGACAGCATTGGCAGATTCAAAATATCGTCACCCGAAAACCACTGTAAGCCAGAATTTCTAATCATCTCTGTGCTAAATGCTAAATCTGCTCGTGCATCTTTGTTGGCCAAAATCAGCGGGTGTTCTGCCAAGCGCATCATTACATCTTTAGGAATAGCAATAGCTGATCTTCCTGGGATGTCATAGATCATCACTGGAAGATCAGTAGCCTCAGTTACTGCAATAAAGTGGGCATAGAGTCCATCTGCAGATGGTTTGTTGTAATAAGGTGTAACAATCAGTGAGGCATCAGCACCAACACGTTTGGCATCTTTGGCCAATCGAATTGAGTGAGCAGTGTCGTTGCTACCAACTCCAGCAATGACTTTAGCTTTGCCACCTACAGCATTGATGACTTCTTGTAGAACAGTTAATTTCTCATCATCGTCGACAGTTGCTGATTCGCCAGTGGTTCCATTTACCACAATACCGTCATTGCCAAGGTTCACTAAGTGATTAGCTAATGGAGCAATTGCGGCAACATCTAGTTTTCCATCAACCCCAAAAGGGGTAACCATTGCCGTGATTACTGAGCCGAAAGTCATAGCCTTAGAGTAACCAAAAGCGGCTTAAGGAGCCACTCTTCCGTTACCGATGAATGCCTTATGCGTCTGTGGCATCAACTTTTGGAAAACTTCTTCGTATTTTTCAGCCACCATCTCAATTTCACGTTGTGGGTATGAAGGAAAGTGTGAACCCTCTACCCCACGACGAAGTGACAGGAAGTTCATCATGGCGCGTGCATTCATGGTCACATAAGCCGAGGAATAAGTAGTAACTGGTAAGACTCCACGCGCAACCTCTCTAGCAACGCCGGCAGCTAGCATTTTTTCGTATTGTTCATAGGCTTGTTTGCAGGATTCCTTGAATGCTTGATCAGTAATTTGGTGTTGCTGTTGATCACCAAGTTCAAATGTATAGGCACCAGCTTTACCAATTTGAACTAGTTTGCGCTCATCATTTGGTACGTAGAAGACTGGGTTTAAGACACGGTATCTACCGCTTTCTTCGTTATAAGAAGCCATTCGGTGACGCATATGTTCACGCCAAACAAAAATTGGAGCGCGCACATAGAAGGTCATAACTGAATGCTCAAAAGGTGATCCATGACGCTCACGCATTAAGAAGTTAATCAAACCAAATAAGGCTGACTCGGTGTCCTCTTTAGTTTCTCGTGTGCGCTCGCCTTGAGTACTAACTCTGGCAGCAAACACCACATCACTATCTGAAGCACTTGACTTAACCAACTCAACATCAACGTCAGATCTAAATTCGATTTCCACTTGAAATTCCTCCGATTACCTTTTCAAACCCTAGTGCGTGATCTACGGACAGGGAGAAAGGTTTCGGCCGTGTCGAATAGATAGGGTGCAACCTATGTCACTTACCCCGGTTCTGAGGCGCCAAATCAGCCTGGAGGCAATCTCGATTGGACTTGCTACCGGCGCATACGGGATCTCTTTTGGAGCAATTGCCGCCAGCTCAGGCTTCTCGATACTCCAAACCCAGGTACTGTCTTTACTACTATTTACTGGTGCAAGTCAGTTTGCTTATGTTGGTGTTTTGGGTGCTGGTGGATCAGTTCTTTCAGGATTAGCAACTGCTTCATTACTTGGTGTTCGAAATGGTTTATACGGGATGCGGATTGCGCAATTAACCAAACCTGCTGGATGGCAAAAACTATTTTTCGCCCAAATTACTATCGATGAAAGCACAGCGCTTGCCAACAAATATGATCAAAGCCAAGACACAGCCAGATGGGCTTTCCTAGCAGCTGGACTTTCTGTTTATGTGTTTTGGAATATCGCAACCTTCACCGGTGCACTCTTGGCGACTTCCGTTGGAGACCCTAAAACTTTTGGTTTAGACGCAGCTATCGGTGCTGGATTTTTTGCACTTGTGGCACCCAGACTTAATTCAAGACTTAACAAACTACTTGCTTTAGCGGCAGTGCTAGTTGCCTTAGCCTTAACGCCACTCTTAACTGCAGGTTTACCAGTTCTAGCGACTGCTCTACTAGCAATTGTGTTAGCTAAGAGGGCTGACTAGTGAGTTGGTTGGGAGTTCTTTTAGTTGCTTTAATTGCATACTCCACTAAATTGGCTGGAATTATCATTCCAAACTCAATCCTGGAAAGACCCTATGTTTCAAAGCTTGCAGTATTGCTACCAGTTGCGCTGCTGTCAGCACTAACAGCAATTCAAGTTTTTGGGTCAGGGCAATCATTGGTAATTGATGCCAGATTTGCGGGCCTGAGCGCAGGTGTTGTGGCTTACTTTTTAAAGGCACCGTTCATATTGATAGTTTTAGTAGCTGCTTTGACTGCAGCTTTACTTCGCTTTTTCTTTGGAGTTAATTAAGTTTCAAGAAATGCTCAAGCCCAACAGTTAGTCCTGGGTGCTTAGCAATTTCTTTTATGGCAAGCTCTACTCCCGGCATGAAGCTGCTTCGATCTAAAGAATCGTGACGAATTGTTAAGGTCTCGCCAATCCCGCCAAAGATCACCTCTTGGTGGGCAACCATTCCTTCAATGCGCAGCGAGTGCACCGGCACTGAATCCACATCTGCACCTCTGGCACCAAGAAGACCAGAACTAGTTTGATCTTTCTTGAATTCTTTATTCGCAGCTTTACGAGCTTTGGCAATGAGGGAAGCGGTTCGAGCAGCAGTGCCACTTGGCGCATCGACTTTACGTGGATGGTGATACTCAATCACTTCGGCACTTTCAAAGTGTGCAGCAGCCTGTTGAGCAAACTGCATCATCAAAACTGCTCCTACAGCAAAGTTTGGTGCAATCAAAACAGAAGCTTTACTTGCTTTAAGCATCTGCTCTATTTTTTGAATGCGGGCATCATCAAATCCAGTTGTTCCTACGACTGCATGAATCCCATTATTGATCAAGAATTCAAGGTTTTGCATCACAACCTCGGGGGTGGTGAAATCAACAACAACTTCGGCACCAACAAGTTGGTTGAGGTCATCACCTTGATCAACGCTGGCTACCAATTCCAAGTTCTTAGCTTGAGACACCATCTGAACAACAGCTTGCCCCATGCGCCCTTTGGCACCTAGCACGCCAACCTTGATCTCAGCCATCGAAGATCCCCTTGCCTTAAATCAACATCGAAATATTAGGCCTAAGCGTAACTGGAAAGTGAAACCTGCCCAACACCACCAACAAAATATATAGAGACCACCTAAACCAGTTATAGGTTTAGGTGGTCTTTATAGACTTAATTTGTTTATTCAGCTGGAGTAGATTCATCCAAAATTGGCTCAAGTGAAATCTTGCCTCTTGGATCAATCTCTGCAATTCGCACTTGAACTTTTTGGCCCACGGAGAGGACATCTTCTACGTTCTCTACTCGCTTGCCACCTGCAAGTTTGCGCACCTGGGAAACATGCAGCAATCCATCTTTTCCTGGGGAAAGTGAGATGAAAGCTCCAAATTGAGCAATCTTCACAACAGTTCCTAGGTAGTTTTCGCCAACTTCTGGCATTGATGGGTTTGCAATGCTGTTAATTGCGGCAACTGCAGCATCGGCTGCCTCGCCCGATGTAGCGCCTACATAGACAGTTCCGTCATCTTCCAAAGTAATAGATGCACCAGTATCAGCTTGGATCTGGTTAATCATCTTGCCCTTTGGACCAATAACTTCACCAATCTTGTCTACGGGAATCTTGATTGTAATGATTCGAGGTGCAAGTGTGCTCATTTCATCAGGAGCACTAATTGCATCTTCCATTACCTTCAGGATTGCCAGACGAGCATCCTTGGCTTGACCCAATGCTGACTGCAGAACAGTTGCTGGGATTCCATCTAATTTAGTATCTAGTTGTAGTGCGGTGACCATGTCTTTAGTTCCAGCAACCTTGAAATCCATGTCACCAAATGCATCTTCAGCACCCAAGATGTCAGTTAGGGCTACGTATCGAGTTTCGCCATCAACTTGATCACTGATTAATCCCATGGCAATACCGCCAACCATGGCGCGCAATGGCACACCGGCTGCTAGTAGTGACATAGAAGCTGCACATACAGAACCCATTGAAGTTGATCCATTTGAACCAATCGCTTCTGAAACTTGGCGAATGGCATATGGGAACTCTTCCCGGGTTGGCAGAACTGGGATTAGGGCTCGTTCAGCAAGAGCTCCATGCCCAATTTCACGACGCTTTGGTGTGCCAACTCGACCAACCTCACCTGTTGAATAAGGAGGCATGTTGTAGTTGTGCATATAACGCTTTGGGTCACTAGCAACTAAGTTGTCAGTTTTTTGTTCCATGGTCAACATGTTCAAGGTGGTAACACCAAGAACTTGCGTTTCGCCGCGCTCGAATAGAGCCGACCCGTGCGCTCTTGGAACCACGTGAACTTCACCGGAGATTTGGCGAAGATCACTAATTGCACGGCCGTCAATTCGTATTTGATCGCGAAGGACTCTTTGTCGAATGATCTTTTTTGTCAGTGACTTAATCGCAGCTTTGATTTCGCCTCCACGCTCAGCGAATGCATCGGCCATCTCAGACTTGACACGATCAGTTATCTCAGCTGTGGCTGCTTCTCGGTCTGCTTTGGAAATGATGGTCATTGCAGATGTCAGATCAGTTTTAGCAATTCTTTCTACCTCAGCCATCACGTCATCTTGATAATCCACAAATATCTCAAACTCGGCAACAGGTTTAGCTGCCTTGCTGGCCAGCTCAGATTGTGCCTTGCAGATTTGAGTAATAAAAGGTTTTGCAGCGTCCAAACCTGCAGATACGATCTGCTCAGTTGGGGCAACTCCACCATCCTTTATTAATTCAAAAGTGGTGGCTGGGGCTTCCGCTTCAACCATCATTACCGCAACTTCACCTTCTGGTGTTACTCGTCCAGCAACGACCATGTCAAAGGTGGCTTTCTTGAGTTCTTCATTGGTTGGGAAAGCAACCCAGTTGCCTTCAATTAATGCAATTCGAACACCCGCGATTGGACCAGAAAATGGAACTCCAGCCAACATCGTTGACATGGAAGCTGCATTTATTGCCAATACGTCATAAAGATGCTCTGGGTGCAGGGACAAGACTGTCACTACAACCTGTATTTCGTTTCGCAAGCCATCAGCAAAAGATGGACGTAGCGGACGATCAATTAGTCGACAAGCAAGAATTGCATCTTCAGTCGGACGACCTTCTCTTCTAAAGAAGGAGCCCGGAATCTTGCCAACTGCATACATTCTTTCCTCGACATCAATTGTCAAAGGGAAGAAATCTAGATCAGCCTTTGGGTTCTTTGAAGCGGTTGTTGTTGATAGCAACATAGTTTCATCATCAAGATAAACAGTCGCTGAACCTCCAGCAAGTCTTGCTAGACGTCCTGTTTCAAATACGATCTCACGATCTTTATATCCGCCACCATTTTTAATTACGGTGCGCGAAGTTGTGCCTTCTGGGGCCATTACTACTCCATATATTTAAGGAGAGCTCCCGCGGTTTACCCGGTCTTCGATCGAGAGTCGCGGCTACCTTTAGCCGAAACCCACCACCGAGGACCGTCATCTTTTTGCGGTCACTCTCTCGTGTTTTTAGTTTTAGCGGCGAATGCCCAAACGAGCAATCACAGCTCGGTAACGCTCAATATCTTTTCTGCTCAAGTAATCAAGCAAACGACGACGACGACCAACAATTAGCAGCAAACCTCTACGACCATGGTGGTCTTGTGGGTGTGATTGCAAATGTTCAGTGATCTCGGTAATTCTTTGAGTCAGCAATGCAATTTGAACCTCAGGAGATCCAGTGTCATCTTTTGACTGTGCAAAATCCTTGATTACGGATTCTTTAGTTTTAGCGTCAGACATGTTTTAGTTACCTTCCGGGCGCGGGACCTAATTAATTAGGTCCTATATGTCGGTATCCGGGCGCCCGCCCAGAAACCGTCAATTCCTGTTGGAATCAGGTGGAAGAGTATCAGCCAGGATGGTGGAGGCTTGAGCCCGATCTCTTTCCATGGCTGAGATCAGCGCCGCTTGGCTATCGAAGGCCAACATGGGTCGAATCCGCTCAATAAAGGACAGGCCTAAATTCGTGCCGTAAAGATCTAGCCCACTTTGATCAATTAGGTGTGCTTCAACTCGAGGTTCTGTTCCACCAAAGGTGATGTTGGCTCCAACCGAAACAACTGCTGGTGCAATCTCATTAGCTAGCAACGCAAATGCCGCGTAGACCCCTGATTGCGGAATCAATAAGTCTGAATCAATTTTTAGATTAGCCGTTGGAAAGCCAAGTTCCCGTCCTCGCTGATCCCCTTGCACAACTTCTCCAAAAACTGTGTAGGGGCGGCCGAGCATTAGTGCTGCTTCATCCATCAAACCATTTTTGATAGCTTGTCGAATTCGAGTGGATGAAATGCGCCCACCATTGAATTCAATATGCGGAACACTTGTTACTGCAATCCCTGCGTCTTGAATGTCTTGAGCAGTGCCTTGTGCCTTAAACCCAAATCGATATCCCTCCCCTACCACCACTGCCACTGCGTTTAACTCTTCCTGCAGTACTTGTGCGATAAATTCCTCGGGCAACTGATGCATCATCTTTTCGTTGAAATTTAAGACTATAACTCGATCAGCACCAAACTCAATTAGCAGTTGTTTGCGCTGCTCAAGTGTGCACAAAAGTTCTGGTTGACTTTTTTGCAGCACAGTTGCTGGGTGTGGGTCAAAGCTGACAACTACAACCAATGAATCTGACTGCTCTGCTATTTGAACGGCTTGCTTGATTAGTTGTTGATGCCCTAAATGAACACCATCCAGCACGCCAAGAATCGCAACTGAAGTCTTAGGCACTTAGATCATCTCTTGTTAAGAAGACATTATCTGGTTGAAAGACTCCTGCATCTTGCTTTCCAATTGCTACTAATCTGCCAGCGGTATCTAAAAGAGCAAGTTTGTCACCTTCAGGTGCCTGTATGTGTATTGCTCGTCCGTGCGCTATGTCTTTAACAAATCCGTCATTTATCTCATGAGTTGGTAATATTCGAACTGCAATATCGCCCAGCTTGTGAAACTTCATCTGAGCAACATCTTCTAAGTCACTTGCGTCGGACAAATCAAATCCGCCTGCTTGGGTTCTTCTTAGCGTAAAAACTGACCCGCCAACACCCAGTGCTGTGCCTAGGTCGCGCGCGATGGCTCGCACATATGTCCCAGAGCTACAGTGCACATGTACCGTGATATCAGTAACTTGCAGACCATCTATATTTTTATGCTCTAAATCAAGCATGATTAGTTCATGAACTGTTACAGGCCTTGCTGGTAAATCAACTACTTCTCCAGCTCTGACAAGATCATGAGCCCGCCGACCATTGACTTTAATTGCACTGACGCTGCTGGGTTTTTGCATGATTGGGCCTCGGAAAGCACTCAATGCTGCTTCAATTTCTGATCTTGTTAATTGATTGTCTTTAGTAAAAGTAATAGTTCCATCGTGATCATCGCTATCGGTTGCGACCCCTAATCTAATTATGGACTCGTACTTCTTACTATCTGCCACGAAGTACTGCATAAAGCGGGTTCCACGATTAATTCCTAGAACTAAAACACCAGAAGCCTGCGGATCCAATGTGCCAGCATGACCAATCTTTTTGGTATTCAGGCTTTTTCTTAATTTGGCTACTACGTCATGAGATGTGATTCCTAATGGTTTATCAATTACCGCAATCGCATCGAAAGTAGTCATCTTGAGCAACTACACCGCTTTAGGGTTGTTATCAGTGCGGTACGGATTTGAATCGCCAGCCCAAGTGGCCCCGGTTGCAATTTCATGCACCTGATCATCAGCTAATTTGGCTTTGTGCAACAACTCTTCAATCCGAGCTGCACCCTCTGGAATGGCATCCAAAATGAATTCCAGGGAAGGGGTGAATTTGATCCCCAACTGCTTTCCCACTTCAGAGCGAATCATGCCTCTGGCTGAATCTAGAGCAGCTTTAGTTCCCGAGCGCGCATGTTCATCACCGTAAACTGTGTAAAAAACTGATGCTTCTCGAAGGTCACCAGTAACGCGCACTTCAGTAATTGTCACAAAACCAATGCGCGGATCTTTGATTTTGAACTCAATCATCGACGCCACAATCTCTCGAATGCGGTCGGCTACTTTTTTAGCTCTGGCCTCTCCCATTTAAACACGAGCCTTCTCTCTTAGCTCATAGGTTTGAATGGTGTCATCAACCTTAACGTCGTTAAAGTTATTGAATGAAATACCACATTCAAAGCCTTCGCGAACCTCAGTGGCATCATCTTTCTCTCGACGCAATGAATCAATACTTAGGTTTTGAGCAATCACTGCACCGTCTCGAACGATCCGCGCCTTGCTATTACGCTTAACAGTTCCAGTCTTGATCATGCAGCCAGCAATAATTCCTGCCTTAGAAGATTTAAAGATGTTACGCACTTCGGCAGTGCCCAATTCAATTTCTTCATATATTGGTTTGAGCATGCCTTTAAGAGCCGCTTCAATTTCATCAATTGCTTGATAAATGATTGTGTAGAAGCGAACATCAATTCCAGCTCGATCTGCTTGTTCACGTGCTTGACCTTCAGGTCGAACGTTAAAGCCAATGATTACTGCATCTGATGCACTGGCTAGATCAATGTCATTCTTTGTAATAGCACCGACACCTCGATGAATTACACGTAGCTGAACTTCAGGATTGTGCTCAATCTTGATTAAGGCATCTTCTAGGGCTTCCACTGAACCAGATACGTCGCCCTTGATGATCAAGCGCAGTTCACTAGTTTCGCCATGTTCGATGTTCTTTAAGAAATCTTCCAAAGTTCTGCGGCTTCTATTTTGAGCTAGCAACGCATTGCGTTCTCTAGCTCCTCTAGTTTGAGCAATTTGCCGAGCAGTTCGGTCTTCATCAACTACTAAGAATGAATCTCCAGCACCTGGAACCGAAGAAAGGCCCAATACCTGAACAGCCCTTGATGGTCCAGCTGTTTCCAAAGCATCTCCGTTTTCATCCAACATGGCTCGAACTCGGCCGTAGGCCTCACCCACCACGATGGAATCACCGGCATGCAAAGTTCCACGTTGAATCAAAACTGTGGCAATTGGACCGCGACCTCTATCCAAGTGAGCTTCAATTGCAATACCACTTGCGGTGGCGGTTGCGTTTGCTCGCAAATCAATTGCAGCATCTGCTGTTAGTAGTACTGCATCTAGCAACTTATCTAGATTAATCCCAGAAAGCGCTGATACATCAACAAACATAGTCTCTCCACCATATTCTTCAGCTAATAATCCATATTCGGTTAGTTGTCCACGAACCTTGTCTGGAGCAGCCCCTGGTTTATCAATTTTGTTGACTGCAACCACGATTGGCACATTTGCCGCTTGAGCGTGATTAAGCGCTTCAATTGTTTGCGGCTTTACCCCATCATCTGCGGCAACAACCAAGATTGCGATATCGGTGGCTTTAGCACCGCGAGCACGCATAGCGGTAAACGCCTCGTGGCCTGGTGTGTCAATAAAAGTGATTGCTCGGTCAATTCCTTGATGTGGTGTTACCACCTGATAGGCGCCAATATGCTGAGTAATTCCACCGGCTTCGTCTGCGATTACGTTAGTTTTTCGAATCGCATCCAGTAAGCGAGTCTTTCCGTGGTCTACGTGACCCATAACTGTTACCACTGGAGGACGAATTTGAAGGTCATTGTCTTCATCTTGGAAATCCATATCAAGATCAAATGACTCTAACAACTCACGATCTTCATCTTCTGGAGATACAACTTGGACTTCAAAATTCATCTCAGAGCCCAACAAGATCATTAAATCATCGCTTACTGATTGAGTTGCCGTAACCATTTCACCTAAATGAAATAGTGCAGTCACTAAAGCTGCTGGATTAGCACCAATTTTTTCAGCGAAGTCACTCAATGAAGAACCTCTGCGCATTTTGATAACTTGCCCATTACCGCGCGGCAAACTTACGCCACCTAATTCAGGTGCTTCTAAATTATCAAATTCCTCGCGACGAGTTTTCTTTGATTTAGAACTGCGCTTGGACTTGCTACCTTGTTTACCAAAAGCACCACCAACTTGACCGCGACCGCCTGGGCCTGGACGGCCTCCAGGCTTGGCACCACTTGGTCTAACTCCTGGAGCAGAACTTGGTGCACTTGATCCACCAAAACCACCTGGTCTAGAACCAGTGTTTCCACCTGGACGAAAACTGCTAGGTCCACCAGTTCCAAAGTTTCTTGGTCCGCGAGCACCATCTCTATTTGGGGCACCAGATCCAGGACGTGGTGCGCCAGTTCGTGGTGCACCTTCAGGTCTAGGGCCGCGCGGTCCTGCAGGACGGTTTGATCCTGGAGCAGATGTAAATGGATTATTACCAGGCCGTGGTGCTGCAGATCTTGGTGAACCAAATGGGTTGTTGCCCGCTCTTGATGCAGGTGGGCGAGGAGCGCTAAATGGATTGTTTCCACCCCGTGCTGCTGGCGGACGAGGAGCAACCTGGCCAGTGCCCGGATTTGCAGAAACTGGTGCTTGAGGTGTTGCAGGCTGCGGTGTTTCAGCAACAGGTGGCTGCTCAACTACTGGTGCTGCAACTTTTGGTGCTGCCGCTTTTTTGGCAGCTTTCTTTACTGGCTTAGCTGCAACTGTTCCACCCATAGCTTCAACAAGTCGTCTGGCGACTGGAGCTTCAATAGTGGATGACGCGGAGCGAACAAACTCACCAAGTTCTTGTAACTTGGTTAGGACAACTTTGCTCTCAACTCCGAGTTCTTTGGCTAACTCGTAGACCCGAACCTTGGACACTGCACTCCTTGTGTGGCCCGGGTCAATTTCAGACACGGGCGGTTAGTAGGTAAACCTCATTGCTTCATTTGGTGAACATCCGTTCACATCTCCCGTGATCCGTGGCTTGCGCCGGTTTGTGTTACTTAAATAGTGCTAGCAGCTGTTCGAGGTCTAGCGAAGTAGTTGCTCGAAGTGGTCGAGTAAAACTTCTTCGCAAAACTGCTCGATCAACACACTCGATGTTTTGGTGCAGGTATGCCCCTCGACCATCAAGTCTTCGGTCTTGGTCTGGGACCACCGAATTTCCGTGCAGTACTACGCGTAACAACTCCTGTTGAGGGGCTAGTTGGCGGCACCCAATACATGTTCGAATCGGGTGGCCAATAGATCCATCTTCAAAAGCCATGGCAAGTCTACTGCGCAGGCGGAATCGGGCTGGCCACTGGCAGGTCAGCAAGTTCTGGGTCGGTGTCTGGTCGAATATCTATCTTCCAGCCTGTGAGGCGAGCGGCCAGCCGAGCATTCTGGCCTTCACGACCGATAGCAAGTGAGAGCTGAAAATCAGGCACCCACACCCGAGCAACCTTGGCTTCCAAATCGAGCACTAAAACTTTGGTGACCCGAGAAGGTGAAAGTGCACTACCTATGAACAAGGTTGGGTCTTCGCTGAAATCAACGATATCTATTTTTTCATCGTTTAACTCGGCCATCACATTTCGAACACGAGCACCTAATGGTCCTATGCAAGCACCTTTTGGATTTATTGCTGGGTCATCTGTAAATACTGCAATTTTGGTGCGATGGCCTGGCTCTCTAGCAACCGCCATGATTTGAACTTGGCCACTAGCAACTTCTGGCGCTTCCAAGGCAAACAACTTAGTAACTAGTTGAGGGTGTGTTCTAGATAGTGTTACCAATGGACCTTTTGGTCCTTGTTTTGAATGCAGAACTAATGCCCGCAATCTTGTACCGTGTAGATATTGCTCAGTAGGAACTTGTTCTTGTGGTGGAATTGTGGCTTCAACAGTTCCAAGATTTACAAAGACTGTACGAGGATCCATGCCTTGCTGTACTACGCCAGAGACAATGTCACCTTCTCTTGATACAAAATCTCCAACAGTGCGGATGTCCTTAGCGCCACGCAACCGCTCAAACAAAACAGTTCTAGCAGTCGCAGCTGCAATTCGACCAAAATTATCCGGCGTAGATTCAACTTCAGAATTCACGCCATTTTCGTCAGTTTCTTTAACCCACACCGTCACGTGGCCAGTTTTGCGATCTAGCTGAACTCGAGCTCGCTTTTCTTCACCATGTGTTTTTTGATATGCAGTTAACAAGGCTGCTTCGAGGGCATCTACTAACACTTCCCAGGAAAGATCTTTTTCATAAACCATTGCCTTTAGAGCTTCAACATCAATATCCATTATTTACTCCTGCTGGCTGGGTCACGAAATTCAACTTGAATTAAGGCTTTAGCTACATCTTTGATGTCTATAGATCTAGTTCTTTGTTTAATCTGTAGAGATATCTCTTGTTCATTAACTTCTAAAATTCGACCCTCTAGTGACTCACCTGAAGTTAAGCTCACTTTCACAAGTCGGGAAACATTTCGCTGCCAGTGTTTTACCTCGGTTAGTGGTCTATCAACTCCAGGTGATGTAACTTCCAAGGTAAATGGGTCTGCCAGAGCCGCAATTTGCTCTAGTGGCTCCGATATCGCTGCAGTCAACTGGGCAACATCATCTAGAGAAATACCACCATCTTTATCAACAATGATTTTAACTAGCAACCGGTTCCCTGCAGGTCTAACCAGGATTTGTTCTAAATCAAGATTCAAGTTAGTAACAATTGGTTGAACTATTTTGGCCACGGCATCAACAGCAGAGCTTTGCATGATGCCTCCAACCAATTCTGTTTTATAAAGCAGTTATGGCCAAAGCGTACCGCTAACGCTTGCGAGCCTCAATAGCGGCTATCGCATCAGTGATGCTCAAATCTTGAGTGGTGTTGTTGAATCTGTCTCGAAGTTCGACTAAGCCATCTACTAGTTTTTTGCCAACTACCAACACCAAAGGAACGCCGATTAACTCAGCATCGTTGAATTTGACTCCAACAGACACGCCAGCCCGATCATCAATTAAGACATCTAGGTTGGCCTGATTTAGTTGGTTAGCGATCTGCTCTGCCCCATCCAAAATTGCCTGGTCTTTACCAGCTACAACTAAATGTAAATCAACTGGCGAAACTGCGTTTGGCCAGCGCAAGCCTTTTTCGTCATGGTGTTGCTCAGCAATAACAGCCACTGCTCGAGTTACTCCAATTCCATAACTTCCCATAGTTACTACAACTTGCTCGCCATTTTCATTTAAGACTTTAAGGTCCAAGGCTTGGGCGTATTTGCGACCAAGCTGGAAAATATGACCAATCTCAATTCCACGCGCTAATTCTCTAATTTCGCCAAGTGGGGCTTCGCAAACATCTCCAGATTGAACTTCAGCAACATCAATAAATCCATCTGTATCAAAATCTCTACCAGCAACTAGGTAATAGACATGCTTGTTTTGCACATTTGCACCCGTTATCCAACTGGTGCCACTAACAACCCTTGGGTCAACTTGGTACTTTATTTTAGATTTAGAATTCATGCCAAGCTCTTGTGGACCAATGTATCCCTTAACTAAGAACTTGTGCTTTAAAAAGTCTTCATCTGTGAATGGTGCAACAGTGGCTGGGAAAACTTGAGCCTCTAAACGTCGAAGATCAACTTCACGATCTCCAGGCACCCCAATTGCTAGTGCCTCTTGACTGCCATCTGGAAAGCTCAACATGAACAGCACGTTCTTTAGGGTGTCTGATGCCTGCCATGCCCTATCAGATCTATTCAAATCTGCTCGGCTATTACTTAAACTAACTAATGTCTCGATCGTTGGAGTATCAGCAGTATCTTGAACTTGGGCTTGAGGCAAGTTTGAGAAATCTTGTTCAGCAGCCTTTGCAATTTTTATAGCTTCAACATTTGCATAGCCGCCTGCACAAACTACATATGTGTCTTCACCAACTTGGGCTGGGGCCAAGAATTCTTCAGATGCACTACCTCCCATTGCGCCAGACTGGGCTGAAACAATTACGTGATCAATTTCAAGCCTCTTAAATACTTGAGTGTAAGCATCACGATGCTTTTGATATGAAACTTCCAAGCCAGTGTCATCTAAGTCAAATGAATAAGAGTCTTTCATTACAAATTCACGACCACGAAGCAGACCTGCGCGTGGTCGTGCTTCATCTCGGTATTTAGTTTGAATTTGATACAAAGAGAGTGGTAAATCTTTGTAGGAAGAGTAAAGATCTTTAACCAACAACGTAAACATCTCTTCATGGGTTGGTGCTAATAAATAATCAGCTCCCTTGCGGTCTTGCAACCTAAATAATGATGGTCCGTAATCTTGCCAGCGTCCAGTTAGTTCATAAGGTTCTTTTGGTAACAGCGCTGGGAAGTGAACCTCTTGAAAGCCTGCTTGATCCATCTCTTCTCGAATGATGTTCTCAACTTTGCGTAATACCCTTAAGCCCAAAGGCAACCAGGTATAACCACCTGATGCTGCTCTCCTGATAAATCCCGCACGAATCAAGAGGGCATGACTGGCTACCTCAGCATCATTTGGGTTATCTCGAAGTGTTCTAAGGAACAGTTCAGACATTCGCAGCAACAAGGCGCATCCTTAACAATCGGGTGATTAGCAGACTAACACGATCGACCGGCCTAGAGCATCACTGAAGCGAACGTGCCGACCTGAGTGAATCCCAAGGCTCGATAGAGCCGAAGGGCTCGGGTATTGAAATCATTGACATATAACGAAACTCGAGGAGCATGGTCTTGCTGCATTAAGTTGATGGCTTGTGCCAAAGCTGGGCCCGATATCCGCAGACCTCGATATTGCGGTGCCACCCAAACCCCTTGCACTTGGATCACTTCAGAAGACAGCACACCAACATCTGCCTTAAAAATGATCTCCGGACCATCCAACAAGATATAAGTTCGACCCAAATTCAATAACTCACTGATTCGATTTCGGTAGGCCGTGCGAGTGTTAGCTTTCATTGGATCTATGCCAACTTCTTCACGAAACATGTTCGCAGCAGCTGGTAAAACTAAATCGAGATCCTCAATAGTGGCCGCGCGAACTTCTGGGTTTAAGTCTCCTTGAACATATGAGGTTAGCTCAAGCAGTGGTTGATCTTCTCGAATTAAACGAGGTGGCCCCCATAGCGAAGAGATCTGCTCCCATAGTCCAAATACATCCTCACGCAGTCCGACAATGCTTGATGAAACTGACCGCACTGTATTTAAGTAGTCTGCTAAATGAGTAAGCATTTCATAACTGCAGTTTGCTGTGGTTGCATTAATTCCGATATAGGCAATGCCTAGATTTCGGTTTCGGTCGGTCACCAGCAGAAGCTGCTGATCGATGCCATGCCAATTTTCTAATTTAGAAACTAGATAGCAATTTGAAATAGGATCAAGATTGGCTATTGCTAGCGCGGTTTCTAAATCTTTTTGTTCAATGGCTCTAACAAAGAGCGCTGGAGCCATGGTTTAAGAAACCGATACCGATGGCTCGCCGGTTACGCCTTCTTTTTCCATTAACTCTGCGAGACGATTTGCTTCGGCAATAAGTGTTGCCACAATTTCAGACTCTGGGACAGTTTTGATAACTTCACCGCGAACAAAAATCTGACCTTTACCGTTACCAGATGCAACACCCAAATCAGCTTCTCTGGCTTCACCAGGACCATTAACTACACAGCCCATCACAGCAACCCTTAGCGGAACTTTCATGCCCTCTAGTCCTGCAGTTACTTCATTTGCCAATGTGTAGACATCAACTTGGGCTCTGCCGCATGATGGACAAGAGACAATTTCTAGCCCACGTGTTTTTAGGTTTAGTGATTCTAAAATCTGATTTCCAACTTTTACTTCTTCAACAGGTGGAGCTGAAAGTGAAACTCTTAAAGTGTCCCCGATTCCTTCAGCTAGCAAAGCTCCAAAGGCAACCGCAGATTTAATCGTGCCTTGAAAAGCTGGACCTGCTTCAGTTACGCCAAGATGTAATGGGTAATCGCATTGTTGGGCCAAGAGGCGGTATGCCTTCACCATTACTACTGGATCGTGGTGCTTGACTGAAATCTTTATCTCTCTAAAGTCATGTTCTTCGAATAAAGAAGCTTCCCAAAGTGCTGACTCAACAAGTGCTTCAGGAGTTGCTTTACCATATTTAGCCATAAGCCTTGGATCTAAGGATCCAGCATTAACACCAATTCGAATTGGTGTCTTTGCGTCATTTGCAGCTTTAGCAATGTCTTTAATTCGATCATCAAATTGTTTAATGTTTCCTGGATTAACTCGAACAGCAGCACATCCTGCTTCGATTGCAGCGAATACATACCGTGGTTGAAAATGAATATCAGCTATTACTGGAATAGAAGACTTGCGAGCAATTATTGCTAAAGCATCGGCATCATCTTGGCTGGGAACTGCAACCCGCACCACATTACAACCACTGGCGGTGAGTTCAGCAATTTGCTGAAGGGTGGCATTTACATCTGCAGTCACTGTGGTGCACATTGACTGAACTGAAATTGGTGCACCGCCACCAACTAGCAATGGTTTGCTGTGATGCTTCAACGTGATTTGTCTAGAGATCCGCCGAGTGGCAAGTACTTGAGGAGCAGCGGGCATTCCTAGGTCAATATTCATGGGCTTAAGTATCTAACAGCGAGCCTGATTGCGCACGTTTGGTGTGGCTAATTAAGTGAGATTGGGGCCACAATATCGGCATAGATCAAGAGCAAAGTAAATCCCAGTAAGAAGATTCCAAAGATAAACGCTAACGGGGAAAGTCGTGCTGTATCAAATGCTCCAGGATCTGGCTTACCACGCAATCTGGCAAACAGTTTACGTACCCATTCAACTGACGCTCCTAAAATATGACCGCCATCCAATGGTAATAGAGGTAACAAATTAAAGAAGAATAAAGCGAGATTCATGCCAGCCATTAAAACCAACAAATCTAAACCTCGATAAATCAGTGGAGCTTCAGCTGCGGCTAACTCACCACCAATAACCGTGACGCCGACAACTGAAATGGGACCATTTGGGTCTCGAGGTTGATCCCCAAGCACTGCTGCCACTACCCCACTGATTCGTTGCGGCAAGTTAACGATTAACTCAAATATGCCTTTGGCTGAAAGCCAGATGAATCTTGGGATCTCTAGGAGAGATTGACGCTCTAACGTAAATTTTGGCTGGAACCCTAAGTAACCATCTTTTTTCTCATTCGAAGTTATATCAGCCACACTAACAATGTAAGTGCTTGTCTGGCCACCACGATCAACTTGGATTTGAACTGTTTGACCTGCAGCATCATCGATTTGTTTAACTAGATCGTCCCAGCCACTAACTTCAGTTCCAGATACTGAAACGATTAAGTCGCCAGGTTCTAGGCCTGCATTCAGCGCAGGAGAAATAGGAGCATCAGGCTCACATTTACCCTGCTCATTCAAACCGCTTGGCAGGCAATTAACAATTGCATTGATTTGATTGGTTGGCTGTGGGGTTCCAATAACTATGAATGCAATAAATAGCAATAAAACTGCAATCAATAGATTCATAATAGGTCCACCAAGCATTACAACTATCTTCTTGCCTGGATGTAGCTCATAGAATGTGTGTCCACGATCTGCTTCCATTAAGTCTTGACTTGCAGCAGACCGGGTTTGATTAATGATGTTTTTAAAGATTCCCTTGGAGGCCATTGCCTTAGGTTCAATCATCCCAATTATGCGCACATACCCGCCAAGTGGAATCGCTTTGATGCCAAACTGGGTTTGGCCTTTGGTTCTTGAATACAGTGTCGGTCCAAATCCAACCATGAACTGAGAAACTCGAACTCCAAATTTTCTAGCTGGTAAGAAGTGCCCTAATTCATGCAGCGCAATTGAAAGCAAGATGCCTAGAACGAACAGCACCACCCCAACTGTGAACATTGCACCAGCTCCTTAACTGAATAGCGTTATTGTGGCTTAGGTGTAAGTGACAAGTGCAGCTATCCCCTCTAACATTGCCTTGAGGGCGAACAAAAGAGGATTCCATGACCAGCGTGATCAATAACGCTCCTGCCTTAGTCCAGAAGCGAAATCTCGTTACCGCAATTCCAGGACCTAAGTCAGCAGAATTAATGGTGCGCCGCAAGGCGGCAGTTAGCGATGGAGTTGGTGGAACCATGCCAGTGTTTGTCGCGGCAGCTGGCGGTTCGGTAGTTCTTGATGTTGATGGTAATACATTCATTGATCTTGGTTCTGGAATTGCGGTTACTACCGTGGGAAATAGTGCACCAGCCGTAGTAGAGGCGGTCCAAGACCAGGTTGCTTTATTCACACACACTTGCTTTATGGTGACACCATATGAGGGTTATGTAGCGGTATGTGAACAATTAAATGAGCTAACTCCAGGTAATCATCCAAAAAAGAGTGCCCTTTTTAATTCAGGTGCTGAGGCTGTTGAAAATGCAATCAAGATTGCTAGGTCTTTTACAAAGCGACAAGCAGTAGTTGCTTTCGAACACGGCTATCATGGTAGAACAAATCTAACAATGGCTTTGACAGCCAAGTCCATGCCTTACAAGCATAACTTTGGACCATTTGCTCCTGAGATATATCGCATGCCTATGTCTTATCCATTTCATGATAATAGTTCTGGTATTCAAATAGCTGAGACGGCTATTCATCGGATGGAAAAAGAGATTGGCGCTAAAGAGATAGCAGCGATAATCATTGAACCAATTCAGGGTGAGGGTGGATTTATAGTCCCTGCCCCAGGATTTTTGACAGCACTAAGTAAATTTGCAAAAGATAATGGAATCATTTTTATTGCTGATGAGATTCAAACTGGGTTTTGTCGAACAGGTGCCTGGTTTGCATCTGAGCATGAAGGGCTTGTGCCAGACATGATCACCACCGCGAAGGGTCTAGCAGGTGGCTTGCCACTTGCGGCAGTTACTGGCCGAGCTGACATTATGGATTCTGTTCACGTTGGTGGCTTGGGAGGCACGTACGGCGGAAACCCAATTGCGTGCGCCGCAGCCTTGGCTGCAATTTATGAAATGAAATCAAACGATTTGATCAAACGAGCATCGCAATTAGAGTCGATTTTCAACAATCGACTATCTGCAATGCAAAAGAAATTTACAAGCATAGGTGAAGTGCGTGGACGAGGTGCCATGATTGCCATTGAATTAGTTAAGTCTGATGGCACACCAGACGCTGATCTAACATCTAAGATGTCTAAGTTCTGTCATCTCAATGGAGTTATTGTGTTAACTGCGGGCACTTATTCAAATGTAATTAGATTCTTGCCGCCATTAACAATCACTGATGAACTGCTAAATGAGGGCCTAGACATACTTGAACTGGCTTTTACCTCAGTTAATTAACGACCATCTAATAATGGTTGGCTCGGGTCATATTTATCGCTTCGATCTTTACGCGCCATCGCCGAAAGAGCTTCCAAAATAACCCTGTTTGCTAATAGAGAAGTGATATCAGCATGATCGTAAGCTGGAGCAACCTCAACTACATCCATTCCCACCACTGGCAGATCTAGACAGATTCGACGCACGCTATCTAGTAATTCCCTAGAAGACAAACCACCCGGCTCTGGTGTTCCTGTTCCTGGAGCGCTTCCAGGATCTACTACATCAATATCAACACTAAGAAAAACACCATCACAATCTTTGGTTGCAATTGTGAATGCTTCATCTAGAACTGAATTAAGTCCTCGATTTGTAATCTCGGTCATCTCAAAAGAACGCATGCCTTGGTCGGCCATCCATTTCAGCGTTGGTGCATCTGGCCAATAACCCCGAAGGCCAATTTGTAAGAAGCGATCCCCTCTAACTGCCTTGCTCTCAATTAGTCTGCGCATTGGTTGACCATGCCCGACTAATGAACCAAAACTTATGTCACCAGTGTCTGCATGTGCATCAAAATGAATTACTGAAATTTTGCCCCAGCCTCGAGCGCGCGCTACTGCAGTTACGTTGGGCCAGGTGACTGTGTGGTCGCCGCCAATTATCAGTGGCACGGTTCCGGTGCTGGCAACCTGTTCAACAACTTTTTCGAGAGCAGCACATGATGCTTCCGCATTACCACTAAACATTTCTACATCGCCGGCATCTTTTACTTGTAGATGCTCTAACCCATCAATGCGCAGCGCTAAAGATGGGCGCTTACCATCTTGCTCAAGATAGCAAGCTTGACGCACAGTTGACGGACCAAGCCTGGCTCCACTTCGGTAGGAAGTGCCTCCATCAAATGGAGCTCCCAGGATTACTACCTTTGATTCTTGGTAAGTCGATGGGTCAGTTGCATCACAAGGTGGTACACCCAAAAATGTAATGTCAGGTCCAAACATCGAGCCGTAACGAGCCATTATTTCTTTACTCTCTTTGAGCCAATAAGTTGTGCGATTAACACTAGCAGCAAGCTACCAACAAAAAAAATGGTAGCAATCACGTTTACTTGTGGTGGAATGCCACGCTGAGCTGCGCCCCAAACATACATTGGAAACGTGACTGTGGTGCCAGAGTTAAAGTTCGTAATAATGAAATCATCAAATGACAATGAGAAGGCCAGCAGTGCGGCACCTGCAATACCTGGCAAGGCCAATGGGAAGGTTATATACCGAAAAGTCGTGCGCTCATCTGCATATAGATCCATTGCCGCCTGCTCCAGTCTTGGATCAAGGCCAGCAAGTCTGGCTTTCACAGCTACAACAACAAACGATGTTGTGAACATAATGTGAGCGATCAAAATGGTCCAAAAACCAAGAGGAATAAAGGCCATATTTAGAAATAGTGCTAAGAGTGATGTTCCAAGTACAACTTCTGGGGTTGCCATCGGCAAAAAGATCAATAAGTTTGTAGAAGTTCTACCCCGAAAGTGATGTCGCACCAAAGCAAAAGCGATCATGGTGCCCAATATGGTTGCCGCCAATGTAGCAATCAGAGCAATTCGGATACTTTCACCAACAGCCCCACAAATAGTTGGGTCACGACAAATATTGGTCCAAGCATCAAATGAAAATTCATTGAACTGGGTATTTTGCCTGCCAGGGGGTTTGTTGAAACTTAGAGCAATCACAATCACAATTGGCAGCATCATGTAAGACAGAGCCAAAACCGCATAGATTGCTGTGGCTTTCTTGCCTAGCCACCAAATTAAGGTACTCATCAAACCAAATCCTCGGTGCCAGCTCGACGAATGTAGAAGAACACAATGACCAAAATTATGGACATCAGCAGGAACGAAAGGGCCGATGCTTGTGGGTAATCACGAACTATCACGAATTGTGAGTTAATAACATTGCCAATCATTTTGTCTTTGGTCGACCCTAATAATGATGCATTAATAAAGTCACCCATGGCTGGAATAAAAGTCAGTAAAGTTCCAGATACCACACCTGGCATTGACAGTGGCAGAGTCACTTTTGTAAAAGTTCGAACCGGATTTGCATAAAGATCCTTGGATGCTTCTAAAAACCTTGGATCAACGCGTTCTAATGATGCATAAAGAGGCAAGATCATGAAAGGCAGAAAGTTATAGGAAATGCCTGCAATCACTGCAATTGGGGTGTTTAGTAAACGATCTTGTGGAAGTAGATGCATTGCATTCAAAGCAGTAGTAATTAACGAATCATCAGCCAAAATTGTCTTCCAGGCATAGGTTCTAACTAAGTAGGAAGCAAAAAATGGGGCGATGATCAGCACCAGCATCAAATTGCGCCACCTGCCCGCGCGTAACGCAATGTGATACGCCAATGGGTAACCAATCAGCAAAGCTAGTAACGTCGCGCTGGCTGCATATAGCAATGACTTTGCAAATTCGGGCCAATATTCACTAAAAGCATTGAAGTAGTTGGAGATCTGGAATGCAGTCTTGTAGCCATCTAATACTGATTCGCCTGCAGGGGCCATTAATGATGTTAAAAACAATGAGAAGAATGGAATGATAAAGAAAATCGCAAGCCAGGCCATTCCTGGCAATAAGAGTAGATAGGGAGTTAGTGATCGACGCGATTCATTGTTGCGTGTGAAAACCTTTGAGGATCCGCCAGGGAACAGCTGCATTATTCGGCTACCGGCTCGCCCAAATACTCCAAACCATCATTAATGTCTGAGTCCGGATCTAACACAAAAACATTTTTGGAGCGCCATAGAACATCTACTGCTTCGCCGCGACGACCTAATTCGCGTACATCCACATTACGCTCAAAGATGTTGAGTTCTTGGCCCCAAGGTGTTTCGACTAGGTATTGAACTGAAACGCCAGTAAATGACGCGTCCAAAACTGTGCCCTGGATGTAATTGTCATACTCGCCGCGGCGCTTATCAACATCTTCAGTAGTCATTTTTTCAGGTCGAACCCCAAAAACAATTCGGCCTGAAGAGTTCTTGGATTTATCTGCAGGTATCTTTAAAGTCGAGTCTCCTACTTTTACTGCTAGGCAATCATTTTCAGCTCTACCAACAATTTCACCTTCGAATAAGTTTGATTGGCCTAAAAAGTTTGCCACAAAAGCAGTGCGTGGGCGCTCATAAATTTCAGTAGGGGGACCCATTTGCTCAATACGACCTGCATACATAACTGCCACCGTGTCAGCCATGGTCATTGCTTCTTCTTGATCATGGGTGACGTGGACAAACGTAATTCCAGTCTCAATTTGAATTCGTTTCAATTCAATTTGCATCTGACGACGCAGTTTCAAATCAAGAGCACCTAAGGGTTCATCCAGCAGCAGCACATCCGGTGAGTTAATAATCGCCCGTGCTAGGGCAATGCGTTGTTGTTGACCGCCACTTAGCTGGCCAGGCTTTCTGCGTGCTAACTCATCTAGCTCAACCAAAGCCAGCATGTCATGTACCCGTCGATCTAAATCTGAAACATCTTTTCGACGCCGCAAACCGAACGCGACGTTTTCATAGATATCCATATGCGGGAATAAGGCATAAGACTGAAAAACAGTATTGATCTTGCGCTCATATGGCCGCGTTTCAGTAATGTCTTTGGTGCCTAATTTGATGCGGCCATTGGTTGGCTCTTCAAGACCTGCAACCATGCGCAAAGTAGTTGTCTTGCCACAGCCTGATGGGCCAAGTAACGCAAAGAAAGAGCCAGCGGGAATGGTTAAGGAGAGGTCATTGACCGCAACCGAACCGGCAAAAGATTTTGAGAGGTGCTCTAAATTTAGATCTTGAACGTCTCTTGCCAACGAAGTTTTGGCCACTGACCTATCCCTTACCCTTCTAAAGTACTAGTTACCGATAACCGCCTGGAATGCGTCTTGGTATTCCTTCTCGGTGTCAGCATCCAACAACATGAATGGTGTCACGTTTGTTAGATCTGCATCGGTTGGGAAGATCAAAGGATTGTCTGGAAGTGAGGCATCAAGTTTGGCTGCCTCTTCCTTTGCGCCATTTACTGGAGTTATGTATTGAACATAGGCTGCCACCTTGGCTGCAATAACTGGATCGTAGTAATAGTTCATCAAGGTTTCAGCATTTTTCTTGTGGCGAGCACCAACTGGAATCAAGATGTTGTCAGTCCACAAAATGCCGCCACCCGCAGGAATCGCGAATTGGAACTCTTCACCTAACTGAGCCACGTCGCCTGACCAGCCAATGGCAGCGACAATATCACCACTTTCAAGTGCAGCTAAGTAGTCGTTACCAGTTACTGAACGAATCTGTCCTGAGGAGATTTGACCCTCTAAATAATCAAGAGCGTTAAAGAACTGATCCGAAGTGAAGTCAGATGGGTTTGCACCTTGATGAGACATGATGCAACCAACTGTTTCACGCATCTCAGAAAGAACAGAGATCTTGCCTTTAAGCTTTGGCCCAAAGAGATCATCCAAGCTTTGTAGTTGATCAGATCCAGTTAGTTCTTTTACCTTGGCTTTATTCCAACCAAGACCACCGTATCCACCTTGCCATGGAAGTGAATAAACACGACCTGGATCAAATGGAACATCTACAAGTGAAGGCAACAGATTGGATTTATTTGGAATATTGGCATCATTTAGTTGCTGGGCATATCCCAACGAGATCCATTGGCCAGCCATCCAGTCAGTAGGGGTTACCAAATCGCGAGCAGTTGGTTTGCCTGCTTCTAGTAATGGGCGTACCTTGGCAAAGAATTCGTTGTTGTCGTTGTAGTCCTCGTTGTAATTAACGGTGATCCCAGTCTCGGCAGTAAATGCATCCAGCGTTGGACGCGCTCCAGAATCTTCGTCAACATCGATGTAGCCGATCCAAGTCGACCAATCAACCTGCTTTTCAGTATCAGAGAAATCTTCTGATGAGTCAGCTTCAGTGTCAGAGTTGCCTCCAACTCCACATGCTGCAACAACTGCGGCCGTTGCACCTGCACCTGCAACTTGCAACAACCTGCGCCGATTCATCATGGCCGAGGCGATGTTGCGTGCGATTGCATCAGCTGGTGTATCGCCAAGGATCTTAAATGACTTCATGGGCAACCTTTCTTCATATGCCTAGTCGTACCGTAGTGCTTCTTACCCGAATTTACTTAGCAGTCTTGATCATGACATGTTTGATTCTGGTGTAATCCTCGAACCCATACATGGATAGATCCTTGCCATAACCCGAGTACTTGAAGCCTCCGTGCGGCATCTCAGCCACGATCGGAATATGGGTATTTACCCAAACGGCTCCAAAATCTAAGTTTCGCGATACCCGCATCGCGCGCCCAACATCTTTGGTCCAGACAGACGAGGCCAGCCCATAGGGCACCGAGTTTGCATAGTCCACAGCTTGATCTTCGTCAGTAAAGATTTGGATGGTGATTACTGGCCCAAAGATTTCGTTTTGAGACATCTCGTCATCATTCTTGAGCCCAGCAATAACGGTAGGTTCTATGAAAAAGCCGTGGTCGCCCTGGCGGTTTCCCCCAGCCACAATCTCTGCATGTTTTGGAGTCCTAGAAATAAAACCTAAAACCTTTTCCAACTGATTGATGTTGTTAACTGCTGGCACAAATGCATCTGGATCCGATACGCCCTTGGCATATGCAGTAACTGTGCCTTTTGCCTGTGATGCAAGTGTTGCTACAAATTTGTCATAAACCTTGTCGGAAACCAACACACGCGTTGCTGCTGTGCAATCTTGTCCAGCATTAAAGAAGCCAGCAATTGCTATCCATTCAGCAGCCGCCTCGACATCAGCATCTTCAAACACAATTACTGGAGCCTTGCCACCAAGCTCTAGATGACTGCGCTTAAGTTTGCTAGCTGCTGAACTTGCGACACTCATGCCGGCTTGAACTGAACCTGTGATTGCCACCATTTGAGGTGTTGGATGCTCAACGACTAAACGCCCTGTTTCACGGTTTCCAGTTACCACGTTCAATACACCACGTGGCAAAATTCCATGCTCGTAAATTTTCTTCGCCATATAGACAGTAGATAGTGGAGTTGTATCGCTTGGTTTCAGCACAACCGAGTTTCCAGCAGCAATGGCTGGAGCTATCTTCCAAATTGCCATCATCATTGGGTAATTCCATGGAGTAACTTGGCCAATAACACCAATTGGCTCACGACGAATAAACGATGTGTGATCTTTCATGTATTCACCAGCAGATTTGCCTTCAAGCAATCTTGCTGCTCCCCCAAAAAATCTAATCTGATCAATCATTGGTGGAATCTCTTCGGACATTGTCACCGCAATTGGCTTACCAGTATTTTCTGCCTCAATTGCCACTAATTCTTCCGCGTTGCTTTCTAACAAATCTGCAATCGCATTAATCGCTTTTTGTCGTTCCGCAGGGGTTGAATCTCGCCAAACTTTAAATCCAGCTGCTGCTGACTTATAGGCTTCATCAACATCTTTAGCGGTACCAATCGGGGATTGTGCAAACACTTGACCAGTAGTTGGGTTTATCAGGTCTTGGGTTTCTCCGGGGAGAGTTACCACTTCACCGTTGATTACTGAATCTACTTTTGAGACGCTCATATCAAACTCCTTGAAAAAGTTAGGGGAAGGCTAGCGGTCAAACCTCAAAATGCGAAGACCTAGCAGGGAAAAACTACTGAAAACGAAGCATAATTCCCCTAAAGATAAGGAATCACTTGCTTTTAGACCGAAAATACCACAGAATCCGCAGATGAATACCAAGGCTATGCCGCTAGATGCTGTCTCTCGCGAGATCATCGAGCAGCTACAACAAGATGGCCGGCGTCCATACGCCACCATTGCTAAGGCTGTTGGGCTTAGTGAGGCGGCTGTCCGCCAACGAGTTACCAAACTAAACGAATCTGGCGTAATCCAGATCGTGGCAGTTAGTGATCCGTTGCAGGTTGGTTTTGCTCGCTCAGCTCAAATTGGAATAGCTGCAGAAGGCGATTTGGAGGCACTTGCTGAAAAAATAGCAAAGTTCCCTGAAGCAAGCTATGTAGTTATCTGTGCAGGTAGTTTGGATTTATTGGTTGAAGTTGTTTGTGAAGATGATGAACACCTTCTTGAATTTCTCAACAAAAAGATTCGATCCTTACCTGGTGTCAAACGCACTGAAACATTCATGTACTTAAAAATCAGAAAACAAACTTATAGTTGGGGAACCCGATGACTACTACTTCGGAAACAGATAAACAGGTACACAACGATTTACAGCAACAAGCCAAAGACCATCTCTGGATGTACTTCACTAGACATTCAAATTTCCACGAAGAAAATAATGAAATTCCAGTAATTTCCCGTGCCGAAGGCGCTTACATCTATACCTCGACCGGCGAAAAGATTATTGACGGCCTTGCGGGGTTGTTTAGTTCCCAAATCGGTCACGGAAGAAAAGAGTTAGCAGACGCTGCTGCCAAGCAGATGATGGAGCTGGACTTTTTTCCACTTTGGTCTTATGCCCATCCAAAAGCCATTGAGTTGGCTACTCGCCTAGCAAGTTATGCCCCAGGGGATCTCAATCGAGTTTTCTTCAGCACTACTGGAGGAGAAGCAGTTGAAAGCGCTTGGAAGTTAGCAAAGCAATACTTTAAGTTGACTGGTCATGGCACTAAATACAAAGTTATTTCTCGCTCAATTGCTTATCACGGCACCACCCAAGGGGCTTTGGCTATCACTGGGATTCCAGCTGCTAAAACTTTTTTTGAACCCCTTACCCCTGGTGGCGTGAAGGTACCTAATACCAATTTCTACCGAGCACCAGAGCACTTAAGAAATGATGAAGTTGCTTTCGGAATCTGGGCTGCTGATCGAATTGAAGAAGCCATCTTGATGGAAGGTGCGGACACAGTTGCAGCAGTGTTTTTAGAACCAGTTCAAAACTCTGGTGGCTGCTTTGTGCCACCACCAGGTTATTGGCAGCGGGTTCGAGAGATTTGTACACGTCACAACGTTTTGTTGGTTGCAGATGAAACCATCACCGGATTTGGTCGAGTAGGTGCGATGTTTGCGGTAAACAGATTTAATGTTGTCCCAGACATAATTACTTGTGCAAAAGGCATCACTAGTGGCTACTTGCCCCTTGGTGCAATGATTGTCAGTGACCGCCTATTTGAACCATTTAAATCAGGCAAAACTTCTATGTTGCATGGTTTCACATGGGGTGGACACCCAGTTAGTGCAGCCGTCGCAATGGCCAATCTTGATATCATCGAAAATGAATTAGTCATTGAGAATGTTTTGGCAAATGAAGACTATTTCCGTGAACAGCTTGAAACCTTGTATGACATTGACATCGTTGGCAATGTCAGAGGGATGGGTTACTTCTACGGAATTGAATTAGTAAAAGACCGAGAAACTCGCGAAACCTTCAATGACCAAGAATCAGAGAAGCTACTTAGAGGATTCTTGTCCAAAGAACTATTCACCAATGGTCTGTATTGTCGAACAGATGACCGTGGCGACCCTGTGGTGCAGATAGCCCCGCCATTGATAATTGGGCGAGATGTCATTGATGACATTGTTGCTATCCTGCGTAAGACTTTAACCAAAGCAGCGGAGTTGTTTTGAGTTTTGTTCCGCCAGAGAAACTTGAAGTACAGCGCATCTCAGAGAATGCAGTAACCAATCAAGATGCGCTGTACCAAGTATTAGACAAGGCTTTATTAGCTCACATTGGCTTTATGGACTTAGAGATAAACCAACCGTTTGTGTTACCTATGGCATTTGTAAGGCATGGAGACTCCCTCCTGCTACATGGCTCAACTGCATCTAGGTTTTTTAGAAGCTTGAGTCAAGGAGCTAATGTTTGTGCCACAGTGACAACCCTCGAAGGAATTGTTGTAGCCAGATCGACGTTTAATAGCTCCATGCGGTATCACTCCATCATGGTTTTTGGCACTGCCTCAGAATTAACAGGGGTGGAAAAAGATGAGGGCCTTCGGATATTTTCGGAGAAATACATCCCGGGGCATTTTGATCGCGCCAGACCCATGCTGAATAAGGAACGCGCAGCCACCATGTTGCTAGCACTCTCAATTGATCAAATTACAGGTAAGTTTGAAACTGGTGGACCCAATGATGATCCCGCAGATATTGATCTATCGATTTGGGCTGGAGTAATTCCAATTAAGCAAAGTATTGGACCTGCGATACCGGCTGCCAACCTGCCTGCGAACTTTGAAACACCAGATTACATCAAAGAAATCAAGTGAATACTTCCTTTTGGTGGGAAAGCCTTGAGCCTTGGATTAAGCGCCCTTCCTTAACTTCTAACTTGGATGTTGATGTCGCCATTGTTGGAGCCGGGTACACGGGTTTGTGGAGCGCATATTGGCTTATGAAAACAGACCCAAATCTAAGAATTGTAATTTTAGAAGCTGAGCATGTTGGTTTTGGTGCCTCAGGTCGCAATGGTGGTTGGGTTTCTGCTCTTTGGCCAGCCCCGCTAGATTCAATTGTCAAGCAAAGAGGTAAGCAAAGAGCTTTTGAGTTTCAATCCAGATTGCAAGAATTAATCCCAGAGATAGGCGAGACTCTAAAAGCTGAGAACATCGATGCTGACTTTAAGTTAGCTGGCACCGCTGTATTTGCCACCAATCAAGCCCAGTTGAATCGCCTCAAATCAGAAAATCAGTCTTATCTGGATCTAGGTTTTAACGAGAGTGACTACAAAATCGATTATGAACTAGCAAATTTACCTTTAGTCCCTGATTTAATTGCAGCTCATACAACTAGGCACTGTGCTTCAATAAATCCAGCAAAGCTGGTTACTCAACTTGCTAAGGTTGTAGAAAAACAGGGTGTTCAAATATTTGAAACATCACGGGTGACGTTCATTGAGCCAAATAAGGTGTTCACAAATGCATTTCAGGTTAAGGCAAAGAACATAATTCAAGCAACTGAGGGTTACAGCTATTCCTTAAAGCACAATAGAAGAAAGATTGCTCCTATCCATTCGCTGATGTTCGCAACTGATCAAATTCCAGAATCATTACTGACCAAACTTAGAATTGAACCAGGTCAAACTTTTGCAGATGCTCGAAATCTCGTTATTTATGGGCAGCGCACTTCTGACAATCGAATTGCATTTGGGGGTCGAGGCGCACCTTATAGATTCAAAAGTCAGGTTGGTAAGCATGTGGAAATGCATCAATCTGCTTTTGAGTACTTACAACTTGCTCTAGTGGGGTTGTTTCCTGATTTAAAGCCCTACGTGCACAGCGGCAACCATAAATGGGGCGGGCCTATTGGAGTTACTAGGGACTGGCGTCCAACTGTTTCTGTTGATCCTAAGTCGGGGGTTTGTTATGCCGGCGGATACGCAGGTGATGGCGTAGCAGCCAGTTATCTGGCTGGGCAAACCTTGGCAGATTTAATAACTAACACTCATTCAGTTCGCACAACTGATCCTTGGGTGAATCACCAGTCTCCTAATTGGGAGATAGAACCAATTAGGTTCATCCTAATTAGTTTTGTATCGAAGTTAATTTCTTTTGCAGATCGAAAGGAAGAATCCGCTAATAAGCAGTCTTGGATGATGAAGAAATTGTGGAAGATACTAAAAGGTTAGCTTTCTTTAGCAGCTAATTGACCACAAGCCCCATCAATTTCTCTACCTCGAGTGTCTCGGACAGTGACTGGTACCCCGTGACGTTCAATCGCTTCCACGAACTTCTGTTCATCTTCTGGTCTAGAAGCGGTCCACTTAGATCCTGGTGTTGGGTTTAGTGGAATTAGATTCACATGGGCTAGATGACCTTTAAGTAAACGGCCTAAGCGATCTCCACGCCATTCTTGATCATTTATATCTCGAATCATTGCGTACTCAATTGACACACGACGCTTTGTTTGTCTGGTGTAATACCAGGCTGCATCCAATACTTCTCGCAGATTCCAGCGCTGATTAACAGGAACCAATTCATTACGAAGTTCATCATCAGGAGCATGCAACGAGACTGCCAAGGTAACTGGTATCCCCTCATCCGCTAGTTGCCTAATTCGGGGCACTAACCCAACTGTTGAAACCGTGATTCCACGAGCTGACAAACCCAACCCATTAGGACTTGGATCAATCATGCGTCTGATTGCAGTCAAAATTGTGTTGTAGTTGGCTAAAGGCTCTCCCATGCCCATAAAAACTACGTTCGAAAGCTTGCCAGGGCCGCCACTCATAGCGCCATGTTCCATGTCGGCTGCTGCACGCTGCACCTGACACACAATCTCTCCAACTGACAAATTTCGAGTAAGGCCACCTTGGCCAGTTGCACAAAATGGACATGCCATACCGCATCCTGCTTGAGAAGAAATACACACAGTGGATCTATCTCGATAGCGCATCAAAACTGATTCGATCAAGGCGCCATCGTGTAATTTCCATAAAGTCTTAGCGGTAGTTCCATTATCACAAGTGATGGTTCGAACCTCATTAAGTAAGGTCGGCAGCAGTAATTTAGCGATCTCGCTTCGCGTCTGGGATGGCAAGTCAGTGTATGAATCAAAATCCGAACTCAGGCGCGAATACCAATGTCTACCGACTTGATCAACTCGATAACCTGAGATGCCATGAGTTGAGCACAATTCCTTTGCGCCCTTAGCCCCCAAGTCAGCCAAATGCTGCGGTGGCGGAGTTCTCCGTGGTGGAATGAACTTTAACTGAGGTAGCGAAGCAAGATCTTCAATTTCAGTGGTCATGGCAACAACCAACTAAATATCATCCAAGAGACCATAGCATTCGGGATTAAAGAGTCGAGACGATCAAGAACTCCGCCATGGCCAGGCAATGTGTGGCTCATATCCTTAATTCCAGAACCTCGTTTGATCGCAGACTCCAAGAGGTCGCCAAATATTGCGGTTGCGGTTAGAACCAACCCAGCAATTAGACCCTTCCAGTAGGGCTCATCGAGTAAGTATTCGAAAACCAAAACTCCAATAACTAATTGCAGTACAACCGCTCCAGCAACACCTTCCCAAGTTTTCTTTGGAGAAATTTTTGGCGACATAAGATGCTTACCAAATAAGATGCCAGCGAAATAAGCTCCAGTATCAGCTGCAATGGTCAGCATGATGAAAGCAAAGACTCGAATCGGTCCATCGTCATCCCCTTGCAGCATGACAGTCACAAAGGATGCCATTAATGGCAAGTAAGTTAAAGCAAAAATGTTGCCAGTTGCATTCTTGATGAAATTATCGATATCTCTGCGCATGGATGCTGTGATTAACACCAGAACAGATATCAAATAGATGTAAAACAAATATTCAATTCCACCATCATAAGCGCCAATCAACATAGAAATGCCTGTAAAAACTAAGATGAATATTTCTAGCCTAATCCCCTGATGAGCAAAGGCTTTTGCTAATTCTTGAACAGCCATTGGCACCAAAAGAATTAATAAGATCAAGTAAAGAAGTGGAAAAACAAAAGTACTTATTAACACTAATCCAAAAAGAACCAAACCAACCAAAGTGGCCAGCGGCAGATTTCGGCCAGTGTTGATGGGCTTTCTATTGGGCACTACTAAACCTCAAGTAGTTCGGCTTCTTTATGCTTCAAGATCTCATCAATTGCAGCTACATGCTTTGCAGTTAGCTCATCTAATGACTTTTCAGCGCGATGACCCTCATCTTCACCAGCTTTGTGATCTTTTACAGTTTTATCGATTAATTCTTTAGCGGTTCGTCTGATATTTCTAAGTGCAATTTTGGCGTCTTCAGCTTTACCTTTGGCTTGTTTGATGTATTCCTTGCGACGATCCTCGGTTAACTCAGGCAAGGTAACTCTAATTACAGTTCCATCTGATGTTGGATTGACACCCAGGTCGGAATCTCGAATTGCTTTCTCTATTGCAGTAACCGCTGACTTATCAAAGGGAGTAACCAAGATCATCCGAGCTTCGGGGACGGCGAAAGATGCCAACTGCTGTAGCGGAGTTGGTGTGCCGTAGTAATCAGCAACAATTTTGCTAAACATAGATGAATTGGCACGACCAGCACGAATAGTTGCCATGTCCTCTTTGGCGGCAGCAACCGCTTTGTCCATCTTCTCGCCAGCGTCTTTGAGTGCTTGGTCAATCATGTTTGGTCCTTTTCGTTAAGCGGATACCAGCGTACCGATTTTTTCACCGGCAACCGCTCGGGAGATGTTCCCATTCACATTTAAGTCAAAAACAACCACAGGAAGATTATTGTCTCGAGCCAGCCCAATAGCTGACGCGTCGGCAACTTTGAGATCCTTGGCCAAAACTTCATCATAAGTTACTTCGTCGTAGCGCTTAGCATCCTTATTCTTTCTAGGGTCTGAGTCATAAACGCCATCGATTGATTTGGCCATCAACACAACCTCGCAACCATTTTCTAGCGCTCTTTGCACTGCGGCACTGTCAGTTGAGAAATAAGGCTGACCCAATCCTGCTCCAAAAATTACTACTCGACCCTTTTCTAGGTGTCGAACAGCTCTTAGTGGAATGTAGTTCTCAGCAACTTGCCCCATGCTGATTGCGGTTTGCACTCGAGTATCAACACCACGCTTTTCCAAGAAATCTTGAAGTGCTAAGCAATTCATGACTGTGCCTAGCATTCCAATGTAGTCAGCTCTGGCTCTATCCATGCCTCGCTCTTGTAGTTGTGCTCCACGGAAGTAATTTCCACCACCAATAACCACACATACTTGTGTGCCCGTCGAAACAACTTGCTTAATTTGAACTGCAATCGAATCCACGATATCGGGATCCACTCCAAGACCTCCACCACCAGCGAGTGCCTCGCCAGAGAGTTTCAACAAAACACGCTTCCAACCACCTGCTGGGGCTTTTGACCACGTACTCATAGTGCCCTTTCGTTACTGGTTGATCGAGATTTTGTAAAAACTAGGCTTGACCAACCTTGAATCTGGCAAAGCGGGTAACCGCAACACCTTCATCTTTGAGTAAAGTCGCGATACTCTTCTTATTATCTTTCACAAATGCTTGTTCCATTAGTACAAAGTCTTTAAAGAAACCATTTACGCGGCCTTCCACAATTTTTGGAAGTGCTGCTTCAGGCTTACCTTCTTCTTTAGCAGTTTCAGCAGCAATTCGGCGCTCAGACTCAAGTATTTCTGCTGGAACATCTTCTTTGGTTAAATACTTAGGAGCCATAGCTGCAATGTGCTGCGCTATGTCTTTGGCAACACTCTCATTGGACTTATCTAATTCAACTACTACCCCAACAGTTGGTGGTAATGCTGGATCTGATTTATGCAAGTAAAGTGAAACAGGCTTTCCTGAATAAGCAGCGAATCTTCTAACCTCGATCTTTTCACCCATTCCAACATTGGCTTCATCGAGAGCAACCTTGACCGACTTTCCGTCAGCCATAGTTGCATTCAGCAACGCATCCACATCAGCCGGGTTGTGCTGCTTAATTGTTTTTGCCACAGCGTCTGCCAGTGTTTGGAATGGCTCAGTTTTAGCAACGAAATCTGTCTCGCAATTCAACTCTAATAAAACAGCAGAGGTTGGCTCCAGGATAGCTGCCACTAAACCATTACTGGCATCTCTTCCTTCACGCTTGCCAACATCTTTAGCTCCTTTAATGCGCAATGCTTCTACCGCTGCATCAAAGTCACCATTGGTTTCATCTAGAACCTTCTTGCAATCCATCATTCCTGCACCAGTAACTTCGCGCAGGCGCTTCACATCAGCCGCTGTGTAACTCACGTCTTTAGTCCTTTATTTAGTAGTTAGAAATTAGTTTTCAGTTGGAGTTGCAGTTTCGGCTGCAGGTGTACCGGTTAATAGTTCTTGTTCCCATTCGGCAAGTGGTTCAGCTGCTGGGGCATCGGCAGTTGCTGGTTTGCGTTGTGAGCGGGCCACTAAACCTTCAGCAACAGCGTCGCCGATGATCTTGGTCAAAACTTGAATAGAGCGGATCGCATCATCATTTCCTGGAATAGCAAAGTCAACATGGTCTGGATCGCAATTGCTATCTAAAATACCAATAATTGGAATACCGAGCTTGCGTGCTTCCTTAACTGCAATGTGCTCTTTGTTCGTGTCTACGATCCAAAGCAAACTTGGTACTTTGTGCATATCGCGAACACCTGTAAGAGTTTTATCTAGTTTTTCTTTCTCACGGCGCATCATCAAGAGTTCTTTCTTGGTGCGGCCTGAGCCAGAAGGTGCATCAAAGTTGATTTGTTCAAGTTCTTTCATTCTTTGGACGCGCTTAGAAACAGTTGGCCAGTTTGTGATCATTCCACCTAGCCAGCGCTCAGTTACATATGGCATTCCAACGCGCTTAGCTTGCTCTTGAATTGCTTCTTGGGCCTGACGTTTCGTACCAACAAACATCACAGTTCCACCCTTTGCAACAGTTTCCTTCACATGCTCATAGGCACGATCAATATAGGAAAGTGATTGCTGTAGATCGATGATGTAAATACCGTTGCGTTCGGTAATGATGAATCTCTTCATCTTTGGATTTCAGCGACGGGTTTGGTGTCCAAAATGAACACCAGCGTCAAGAAGTTGACGCATAGTTATGACGGCCATTTAGGCAGTCCTTTCTGTCGCAGCCAACCTAAGTTGGTGCGATCCGGTTAATGCGACTCCAATTTGGAGACGCCCTGACGACTACCAAAGATTTCGTTCGAGTTTCCTCGACCGGCGAGATCTTGTGGCCATTTCTGGTGCTAGTCGTGCGAAGTCACCAGCAAGCTGGTGCGAATGCCAATTCTACGACCCCCAGGGGCCACCAATACACGCTGCCTCAATCAGGGGTTTTAACAGCGTGATTTACGCTGCAATATCGGGGAATGATCAAGTCATGGGTCCTAGCGGTGTTGTTAATTGTGGTGGGATCGGTGGTGCCCTATCCCCCCGCTGGTGACGGCACCATTTTGCGTTCTTTTGAAAGACCGCTAACCCAGTTTTCAGCAGGGCATCGCGGTGTTGACTTGCAAGCAGATCCTGGTGAGTTAGTTATCTCGCCAGTTAGTGGTGAAGTTTGGTTTTCGGGCTACGTTGTTGATCGCCCAGTTATCACTATTGCCACTAAAACTATTTTGCTAACAATTGAGCCAGTCTATTCAAATTTAGTCAAGGGCGATCTGGTTAAACGTTCAGATGTTATCGGAGTAGTTGATATTGGTGGTGACTGTGCTTATCGATGTATTCATGTAGGAGTTCGCATTAAAGGCACCAGACACTACTTAGATCCAATCCCGTATTTGCTCAATCTGCCAAAATTGTTACCAATTAAGCCCTAGGGTGCGCTTGCTGATAAACCTGTTTAAGTCGGTCAGTTGCTACATGGGTGTAGCGCTGAGTAGTGGCTAAAGAGGCATGGCCCAATAATTCTTGAACGCTACGTATGTCGGCTCCACCCTCAATTAGATGAGTAGCAGCACTATGACGAAGGCCGTGTGGACCCATGTTAGGTGCGCCGATAGCTGCTAATACTTCGTGTACAACGCTGCGAACGATTCTCACATCAATCCTTTTGCCTTTTTTACCAATAAAAACAGCAGCACCAGATTCAGCTGTTACAAATTCTGGTCTTCCTGCATTTATCCAATTCGCAAGCGCTTCACCTGCTGGCTTACCAAATGGAACAACTCTTTCTTTGTCACCTTTACCAATGACTCTGATGGTGTTAACTGAGTAATCAATATCATCAAGATCAAGCCCCACTAACTCACTGACTCGAACACCAGTTGCATATAGCAATTCCAAGATCGCACTATCTCGCAACGATTGAGCATCATCAGCGTGATCTCTTAGTGAGTTGAGTAGTTGTAAAGCTTGGCTCTCCTTAATTATGGTTGGAAGAGTTTTTGCTAATTTTGGACTTACCAAACTTGCACCAGGATCTGTTTTAAGATCAGCTCGATCATGGGCCCACTGAGTGAAAGTTCTAATTGATGCAGATCTTCTGGCCAAAGTTGCAGCAGATAAATTGCTTGCGTAGGTGTTCGCCAGCCATGACCGCAGATCATGGACAGATATTTCATCGGGAGTTGCTGAATCATCTTTAGCCAAGAAATTAATCAGATCGTCCAGATCTCCCAAATAAGAACGCACTGTGTGAACACTTAAGTTGCGCTCTTTTACTAAGTAGTCTTGGAATCTTGATCTCATGCCTGACCACGAACGATCCTCATTCATAACCAAAGACTAAATCCCCTTAGATCGTTTAGAGCTAAACCTTGCCGAATTAAGTAATTAACTTGCCAAGAGTTGCTCTTTCTTAGCCAGTGCCTTTAGTTCTCCAGTTGCGATCCTAGAATTCACACCAGAACTCAATAGGGAATTTATTGGGCCTGGCACTCCATAGGTTAAGCGACCAAGCTGATTAGCCCAGTTAGCCGTATTGAGGGCTCCTGATCTATTTGGTGCCTCGACCACAACTGTCTTATCCGACAAAGCTGCAATAACTCTATTTCGAGTAAGAAACCTATTGCGAGAGATAGCGGTGCCTGGGGGCAATTCTGTTATTACTGAGCCAGAGGTAGCGATCTTGCGAAATAAACCCTCGTGGTCTTTTGGATAATCCAAGTCAATTCCAGACGCGATAACTGCAACAGTGCTGCCAGATTCCGCGATTGCGGTTCGGTGTGCTTGAGCATCAATGCCGTATGCAGCTCCTGAGACCACACAAATTTGATGATTAACCAAATAAGCGGACAGATCCTGTGTGACTTGCAGCCCATATCTAGTTGCTGCCCTTGATCCAACTATTGCAACCGAATTTAAAGTTAAACTCCTTAAGTCTGACTCTCCTCGAATCCAAAGCGCTAATGGAGCTTCGTCAAGAAGGTCATTTAGCTTGCTTGGCCATCGATTATCGATGGGCGTGATGACGGTGTATTCATGGCTATTTGTTGCAGGTGAATAAGTCTGCGCTCTGTTGGTTAGTTTGGAGTGATATTTAATCTTGCCAGCTACTAATCGTTGCCAGGTATGGCTTGCGGAATATTCGCTTACTAACTGATTAATACTTATGTCTGGGGGGTTCACCAAACTTGCCAACGCTACATAGCAATCTCTTTCTGAACTAATCACCCACGAATTCTGAATCAATCTCAGTTCAAGTAAATCACTTAATATCTAGTTGTGTACTACTTCGCTTTGGGGATTTGAATATCAGGGTGTTGAATCTCTTCGACATTCACATCTTTAAAAGTCATTACCGAAACGCTCTTCACAAATCTAGCTGGGCGGTACATATCCCACACCCAAGCATCAGAGATCTTAACTTCGAAGAAGACTTCGCCACCAACATCACTTCTTACTTGTACATCCACCTCATTACACAAGTAAAAGCGACGATCTGTCTCAACCACATACTTAAACATGGAGGCAACATCTCGATACTCTCGATATAAACCTAACTCAACCTCGGCTTCATAACTCTCTAAATCTTCAGTGCTCATGATGCCTCCTGCACATCTTTGTTCCAAACAAAAGTTACCCGGTGTATTGGAGTAGGGCCATATTTTCGCAAAGCTGAAATGTGCTTTTGGGTGCCATAGCCTTTATGGCTAGCAAATCCATATTCTGGGTATTGATTATCTAGTTCTGACATGAGTTGGTCTCGGTGAGTTTTTGCCATCACCGAAGCTGCCGATACAGACAAGCACAACTGATCACCTTTTTTCATCGCCAGTGATGGACGATCTAATCCATCTACTGAAAATCCATCAGTAATCACAAAGTCGGTAGGCACGTCTAATCGGGCTAAGGCTCTGCGCATACCTTGAATGTCAGCCTTATGAATTCCTATTTGATCAACTTCTTGGGCAGAAATTTCAACAACTGATATTGCCAGCGCTGTATTCTCGATCTGTGTTCTAGTTAATTCTCGGTTCTTTTTGGACATTAGTTTTGAATCAGTCAATTTGTCAAACTCCACTTCTGGATCCAAGATCACTGCAGCAACTACAAGTGGGCCAGCTAGACAACCACGTCCAGCCTCGTCCACTCCAGCGATTGCTACAAAGCCTGCGGCCCTTAACTCTTGCTCGTAGGTTTTGGCTGTCACTTACTATTCCTTTAAATCTGGAATCTCAGAATAGATATCTGGCACGCCAACTCGACCAAAAGATTCTGTTGGCCAGATAATCACAAATACTCTACCGAGCACATTTTTTAAAGGAACTGCTCCATTCACACCATTTTCCAAGTGATAACGACTATCTCTGGAATTTCCACGGTTATCACCCATAACGAATACATATCCTGGTGGAACTGTGATTTCAAATTGAACTTGATCTGTAGGCGTTTGGATCTGAGGCTCTTTTATAGACATACCGTTAACAACGATATTGCCGTCTGCATCACAGCACTTGATTTTGTCACCAGCAATTCCTACGACACGCTTGACTAAGTGCTCCCCCATATTTGCTGGTAGAAAACCAACAAATACCAATGCACTTTCAATCTTGCCTCGAATACCAGGAGTTGGGGTGTTAACACCTAACCAATCACTTGGATCAGTAAAAACCACGACGTCACCGCGGCGAACCCCGTCTATTCTGGTGGCAATTTTGGAAACCATGATCTTGTCATTAACCATCAAGGTTTGCTCCATAGAAGCAGATGGAATATAGAAGGCTTGCACAAAGAGTGCCCTAAACAGCGCAGAAAGAATTAATGCAGTAACAAGAACTATGCCAATTTCTTTCGAGCCGAGTGCAACCTTCTTAAGCAGTCTCTTGGCGACGCTCACAGAAATTTGCTATGCCTGGTTAGAAGTGGACTCGTCAGCAACTGCTTCTGTTGGAGCATCTGCTGCTTCAGCAGCAACTTCAACTGGAGCTGCAGCGGCAGCTTCTGCTTCAGCCTTTGCGGCAGCTGCTGCAGCAGCTTCCGCTTCTGCTTTTGCTTGAGCCTCGGCAGCTTCTGCTTCAGCAGCTTTTTGAGCCTCAACTGCGGCTTCGTGTTCGCGCTCTGCTTGCATCGCATTCAAGATGGCAAGATCTGCGTTGCGCTCACCACGGCGTTCTTTAATTTTTGATGCTTTGCCAGTGAGATCGCGTAAGTAATAAAGCTTGGCACGACGAACATCTCCACGGCTAACAACCTCAACTTTTTCAATAATTGGGCTGTGCACTGGGAATTGGCGTTCAACACCAACACCAAATGAAATTTTACGAACTGTGTAGGTTTCACCAATGCCATTACCAGCGCGAGCTGTTACAACACCTTGGAATACCTGAACTCGAGAACGTGATCCTTCAATAACCTTTACGTGAACTTTGATGTTATCGCCAGTTCTGAAAGGTGGAATGTCTTTACGCAGTGAACCTGCTGATAACTCGTCAAACTTTTGCATCGGGTGCTCCCCACGTTCAGCGCCGCAGGTCACTGTCGTTAATGCTCGTAATAAATCTGTTTGGTTTCGCGCTATTTTGTTGGACTCCCCTGCGGCGGGGTGCCTACCAAGCACGAACCCCAATTCTGCCATAGGGAGCTTTAGCCCAGTTATGGGGCTAGCTCAGGTCGATTCTGTCTAGTTCGGGCTAGTGCTTGTTCTTTTCGCCAAGCAGCAATCTGAGCGTGATTTCCACTGGTTAACACTGATGGAACTTCTAGATCACGCCAAATTGCAGGTTTGGTAAAAACAGGGCCTTCTAATAGTCGTCCATCTGGTGTCTGCGAGAAGGAATCGTTTGCCGCAGATTCACTATTCCCGAGCACTCCTGGAAGCAATCTGGCAACCGCTTCGACCATAACTAACACAGCTGCTTCACCGCCTGCTAAGACATAGTCACCTATTGATAGCTCCATTACCTGATTTGTTTTTGCATAATGCTCAGCAACCCTGGCATCAATACCTTCATATCTTCCACAAGCAAAAACTAAATGCTCTTGACCTGCTAAATCTTCGGCGATCTCTTGTGTAAATTTCTGTCCAGATGGAGTTGGGATAATCAATACGCTTGTTGGGGTCAGCAGTTCGTCCAGCATTTCACCCCAAGGTTGAGCAGTCATAACCATGCCTGGTCCACCACCATATGCGGTGTCATCCACGCTTTTATGAAGATCGCTGGTTTTGTCTCGCAGATCATGAACTGCGACGTTAAGGATTCCAACCTCTTGTGCCTTGCCAACCAGCGACAACTGCAGCGGATCTAAATATGCTCCAAAGATGCTAACTACATCAATTTTCATCTGCCACCTCTGCTTGACTTAAATCTAGCAAGCCAGACGGTGGATCGATAACAACGAATCCCTGTTCTAGGTTAACTTCTGGAACGATTGCTTTAACAAAAGGGATTAACACTTCTCCGTATTCTGGATGATCCAGGACTAATAGGTCTTGAGCAGGGGGGTGCAAAACATCTTTGATGACTCCGCTGTCTGATCCATTCAATAACTTAACTTTTAGCCCAATTAATTGACGGTCAAAGTAGCTTTCTGGATTAGCGGGGCGGTCATTCTCATTTATCTCAATTAAAAGATCTTGGCCCTTTAAATTCTCAGCAGAATTTCGATCGTCTATGCCCTTAAAGTGCACAATAAATGAGCCGCTATGGGATGCAATTGCACTGATCTCTAAATCAGTGCCATTTTCTAGAAGTACGTGGTTTCCAGTTTTAAACCTGGATTCTTGCTCATCGGTTAGTGAGAAAATAACTAGATCCCCACGAACACCGTGCGCTCGAGCAACGCGTCCAATTACAACGCGCAAAGAACTACTTTCCGTTTGCGTCTAGAAAGTCTATGCGAATTTTATTTCCACCATTTACGGCATGAACCACAGTTCTGATGGCAGTTGCAGTGCGACCGTTTCGACCAATTACTCGACCAAAGTCATCTGGATGTACTGCAACTTCAAGAGCTTTACCAAATTTGCTAGCGCGCTCTCTCACTGATACATCATCAGGATGATCAACGATGCCTTTAACCAAATGTTCTAAAGTTTCGTCAACCATGACTAGGCCGTAGGTTCGGAATCAGAAGCAACCTCTTCAGCAGCAACTTCTGCTACTGCTTCGACAGCTTCCGCTTCAACTGGAGCAGATTCTGCAACTGGTTCTGGAGCTGCTTCTGCAACTGGTGCAGCTGGCTCTGGAGTTGCAACTACAACAGGTGCTGCAAGTTTTGCTTTCGCTGCGTCACGATCTGCATCAAGTGTTACGCGTGCTGAATCTGAATCTGCTACTGCAGCATCGTAACCTGCACGACGAGTTGGTTTTGGTGCTGCAACTTTCAAAGTTCCCTCAGCGCCAGGAAGTCCTTTGAACTTCTGCCAGTCGCCAGTAATTTTTAGAAGTACCATCACTGGCTCGGTTGGCTGTGCGCCTACCTTTAACCAGTGTTGAACACGATCAGAATTAACTTCAATGAATGAAGGATCCTGCTTTGGATAGTAGTACCCAATCTCTTCAATCGAACGACCATTTCGGGCGGCACGAGAATCAGCAATCACAATTCGGTATTGAGGCACGTGAATCTTGCCAATACGCTTTAACTTAATCTTTACAGACACTTTTTCCTTCGTTGTTCATAGTGGATGGATCGTGCAAGCGAGTGTGGGGACGCTCACAACACAACCACGTGGTTTGGCAAGCTTGAAGAGAGGGTCGAGCAAGCCAGGGCGGAGTGTATCCATAGCCCAGCCACCCCCTAAAACCTAGGTCTGGCTGGCTCGCTTGGCTGGGTTCCCCGAGCGCTTGGCACCTTTGGGGGTCTTTGCGCTTTTTTGATTCTTGGAGGGCAATCCTGGGATCTTGCCAATTCCTGGGATGTGACCGCTCTTCATCATTTTCTGAGCATCGCTAAACCTCTTAATGAGAGAGTTAACTTGAGCCACAGTTGTGCCTGAACCATTTGCTATTCGTGATCTTCGACTGCCTGTGAGTAATTCTGGTTTGGCGCGCTCCTGTGGGGTCATTGATCGAATGATTGCTTCAGTGCGCTTAAGTTCTGATTCATCAATTTCAGACAATTGATCTTTCATTTTGCCAGCTCCTGGCAACATGGACAAAATTGAGGATAGATTTCCCATTTTTTTGATTGCTTGAAGTTGTTCTAGAAAATCATCTAACGTGAATCCAGTTCCAGACTTGATCGCATCAGCCATCTTGGTAGCTTGACCTTCATCAAGAGTTGATTGCGCTTGCTCAATCAGGCTGAGCATGTCTCCCATATCCAAAATGCGTGATGCCATTCGATCAGGATGGAAATAATCAAAATCGGTTAATTTCTCACCAGTAGAAGCAAACATAACTGGAGTTTCAGTGACACTAACCAGTGAGAGTGCAGCACCACCCCTGGCGTCACCGTCAAGCTTAGTCAAAACTGTTGCATCAAAACCAACGGACTCTTGAAAAGATTGGGCTGTTAAAACTGCATCTTGCCCGATCATGGCGTCTACAACTAAATATGTGTAGTCCGGCTTAGCAATTTTTCTAATCTCAGCTGCTTGTGCGATTAAATCTTGATCGACTGCTAATCGACCGGCTGTATCAATAATGACGACATCATTTCGAGCTGGCGCATGCTTAAGTGCTTCTGAAACCACTTTTATTGGGTCACCAATTCCATTGCCAGGCTCGGGTGCAAAAACAGCAACTCCAGCCTGTTCACCGACAACTTTAATTTGATCTACTGCATTTGGGCGCTGTAAGTCAGCAGCCACCAATAATGGAGTTCTATTTTGATTCTTCAACCACAAGGCTAATTTGCCTGCCAAAGTTGTTTTACCAGCACCTTGTAGCCCGATCAGCATGATTACAGTTGGCCGGCCCGATGCAAATTTAAACTCTTGGGTCTTCGCTCCAAGTACTTGAGTTAGCTCATCTTGAACTACTCGAACAAACTGTTGCCCCGGATTTAATGCCGCAGATACCTCTGCCCCTATGGCTCGAACCCGAACTGCAGCAGCAAAACTTCGCACCACACTTAGGGCAACGTCTGCTTCGAGCAGTGCTGCTCGAATCTCAATTAAGGCATCATCAACATCTGACTCAGATAAGCGCCCTTTGCCCCGCACATTCTTTAGGGCAGTTGAAAGCCTGGAAGTTAATTGACCGAACACAAGCCTTAGATTATCGGTTAGTTAGCGCGGCTGAAACAGCCGACACAACTTCTGCTTGCTCCTCTTGCGTTAAAGGTAGATTCTGGGAATTAACCAGATAGAAAACATCATCAACTTCCGCTCCAAGTGTGCTCACATGAGCTGCGGTTATGTTGGTATTTGTGGAAGTAATTGCTTTTGCAATTCGATTCAGCACACCGCTGGCATCATGAGTTCTAACTTCCAAAATGGTGGCTTTGTCTGAAGAGACATTATCGATAAGCACTCTAGGCTTTGCCGATAAAGTTGTTCGAGTAATTGCGCTTTGCTCCCGCGTTAACAACTCAGATTGAACATCAAGGGTCCCATTTAGGGCTCTCCTTAATTCGCTTCTGAGTAGCGCAACCGAAGGCGCGTCTCCAAATAGTGGGGCTACCCGCCAATGACTTATCGCCCGATCAGAGATAGTCCTAGTACGAGCGGAGCGAACTACTAAACGATGTAATGCAAAGACACCCGCAGTGAGCGCTAATAATCCATTTTGATCAGGTGCTGATACTTTTATTAGAAGGTGATCTTCTTCTGGCTCAACAATTAAACCCAAACCAGCCTCATCCAAATCTAGATGATCAACTAGCTCTGGAGGAGCAGGTGGCATAGAGCCCTGCAATACCGCTGCGACCGAATCTCTTAATTGCTGAATCAGCTTCAATCGCCAAGCACTTGAGGCTATCGGTGAAGTAGCTCTTGCATCTGCAATTGCTAACTGATGAAGCAAATCAAGAATCTCAAGTGTTTCAACTTTCTGCGCAACTGTTGCAATAGTGCTTGGATCTTCTAGGTCTCGTCTGGTAGCGGTGTCTGGTAACAACAAATGTAAAGCGACCATAACTTCCAAAACTTTTGAATCAGCTGCACTAAATCCCATTGACGGTGCTATCTCTCGTATTAAAAGTGCTCCAACTTCAGAATGGTCTCCTAATCGAGCCTTCCCAATGTCATGCATTAAAGATCCAACTAAAAGTAGATCTGGGCGAGCAACATTTCGGATCAAGGAATTTGCTTCCACAGCTGTTTGCACTAGGTGCCGGTCAACGGTGTAAATGTGCACAGAATTTCGCTGCGGTGCAGAACGAACCACATCCCAATGTGGGATCCACTTTGAGATGAAGCCAGTTTGATCTAATAACTCCCAAATCTCAATCAAATTTGAGCCAGAACCTAACAAGGAGATAAAACTCTCTCTTATTGAACTTGACCAAACTTCTGGCATTGGGCATTCCTGTAGACGCTTAATTGCATCCATATTGATCAGCACTCCGGCTTCGGCAGCTGCAGCGGCAACTCGAAATGGCAGACCTGGATCAGTATCAATTGTCGCCCCAGTTGCCAAAGTTGCGTCCAAACCGTCCAACACAACTCCATCAGCTAGTGGGGTGCGTACGTTTTTCTTTGCAAACAGTCCCGGTTTGTTGGCAATCAGATTTGTGATGCTCCGCCAAGCTTGACTATAAGCAAACGAGATCACTCGACTTGCACCATAGATTGCTTTCAAAAGTTCATCTGCGTTTTGATAACCGGCTTTTACTGCGACATCATGTTGCAATTCTTGTGACAGAACTTCGACAGATCTATTTGTAACTTGATGTAGCGATGCCCTGGCAGCAATCAAGGTTGCCTTCGCTTGACCTAAGTCTGCTTGTGGCACCTGTATCTGCCAAGTTGCAGTCAAGGCTCTTAATGTGACCAAATCTCGAAGTCCACCTTGTGCCTCTTTTAAGTTTGGCTGTTGCAGATGAGCCAAATCTCCAAATGTCTTATGTCGAATAGCATCTGCTTGTTGTAGGTCTGGTAATCGCTTCTTGAAATTCTTACGCCAATCTTGCAGTAACTCAGTTCGTAGTTTTTCACCTAACTCGACATCTCCGGCAACAACGCGAGCATCCAACATGCCTAGCATCACTTTATGATCCACTTGAGCTAAATCTCGCGTTTGACCAATAGTTCTCACTGAGTGATCTAATGGCACACCACTGTCCCAAATCGGGTACCAGATTTTTTCTGCAATTTTCTCAGCTGCTATTTTTTGTTCAGCAGTATGTAATAAAACTAGATCTAAATCGGAACCTGGCGAAAGTTCTAATCTGCCAAATCCACCAACAGCGATTAATGCAATGCCTGGATCAGAACATACTTGTGCAAATAACTCTTGCAGCCATTCATTTGAAAGTGCACCTAATTTAGTAACGATTTCATTTGGTGGAAGATTTGTGGCTAGCAGTTCAGCCCGAGCTGTCTGATAGGTGGACACCACGGCTGCACCTCTCTGGTTTCAATAATCAACTACAGATGTGCTCAGTTTGTCACTGAGCACATCTGTAGTTGTGAGGAGGGATAGTGTTTCTAGAGAGCTGAGGTACCGCTTTCACCAGTTCTAACCCGAACGATGGATTCAACTGGAACAACCCAAACCTTGCCATCACCAATCTTGCCGGTGTTTGCAGCCTTGACGATCACATCAACCACGGATCCAACTTGTGCATCATCAACGACTAGTTCAATTCTTACCTTTGGAACTAGATCAACTGCATATTCAGCGCCTCGATAAACCTCAACATGTCCACGTTGCCGGCCCATGCCACTTGCTTCGGAAACTGTTAATCCAGTTATGCCAGCAACTTCAAGTGCTGCCTTCACGTCATCAAGCTTAAATGGCTTAATAATTGCGGTTATTAGTTTCATAATCAGGCTCCTTTCGAACTGTTAAGAACTCCACCGAATGTATTGTCTGTCAATTCATAGCCCCGCTCTGCATGGGCTGCTAAATCAATGCCAGACAGTTCTTCATCCTGACTAATCCTAAAGCCGATCACTAGATCAATAATCTTGCCTAGAATCAAAGTGACAGTGAATGAATAAGCTAGAACAGCACCCGCACCAATTAATTGCTTAACAAGTTGCTCGGTACCAGCACCATAGAACAAGCCGGTATCAACACCTACAAATCCGATCAAGATTGTGCCAACAAGGCCACCAACAAGGTGTACGCCAACTACATCAAGTGAGTCGTCATATCCAAACTTGAACTTCAACCCAACAGCCAGAGCACACAACGCACCAGCAACTAGGCCAACTAGCAGCGCACCTGAAGTATCAACTGCTGCGCAAGCTGGCGTAATCGCTACTAATCCAGCAACTACACCTGATGCTGCTCCCAAACTGGTTGCATGGCCATCGCGTAATTTCTCAACCGCTATCCAAGCCAAGCAAGCTGCTGCTGTTGCAGCAACAGTGTTGATAAATGCTAACCCTGCCAAACCATTAGAGCCCACGGCAGATCCAGCATTAAAACCAAACCAACCAAACCAAAGTAGTCCAGCACCAATCATTACCAAAGGTAAGTTGTGTGGTCGCATGGGAGTTTTTCCAAAACCAATGCGCTTACCCAGCACAAATGCCAAGGCCAAACCTGCAGCACCTGCATTGATGTGAACTGCAGTTCCACCGGCAAAATCAAGGGCCCCTAGATCATTTGCAATCCAACCACCAGTAGTTGCCACGAAGTCATCAAATGCAAAAACCCAATGCGCGACTGGGAAATAAACAAGAGTTGCCCATAAGCCTGCAAAGACCATCCAAGCTCCAAACTTGGCGCGATCTGCTATTGAGCCTGAAATAAGTGCGACTGTTATCGCTGCAAACATACCTTGAAACGCGATGAACACTGTGGCTGGAATTGTGCCAATTACCGCTTCTGTGTTATCTAAACCGTTTAATAAAAAGTATTGACTCACATCCCCCAAGTAGCCCGCATCTGCGTAAGAGCTGCCAAAAGTCATCGAGAAGCCGTAAATTACCCAGAGCACCAGCACCAAAGCCAGTGCACCAAATGACATCATCAACATGTTTAAAACACTTTTGACTCTCACCATTCCGCCATAGAAGAATGAGAGACCTGGAATCATTAAGAGCACCAGTGCAGCGCTAATTAGCATCCAGGCGGTATCGCCAGTATCAATGGCAGCCATCTTTCCCCCTTGTCATTCGAGGAAAGTTTCCTCCGAATCTAAGGTGAACTATGGGTGAAGAGTGTTTCAGTAATACTGGAAATGTGTTGCCAGTTTGTGAAGGTTTGAGCAGTTGTGTTACGAGTTTGTTTCCAGCAACATGGAAACAAACTCTTGGGGATCAAATGGCTTTAAGTCTTCGATCCCCTCGCCTGACCCAATCAACTTGACTGGAATGCCTAGCTCTTGCTGCACCGCAATCACAATTCCACCTTTGGCTGTGCCATCAAATTTGGTAAGCACCACACCAGTTACATCTACGGCTTCGGCAAATACCTTGGCTTGAGTTAATCCATTTTGTCCAGTTGTGGCATCCATTACCAACAAAACTTCTGTGACAGTTGCATTTTTGGCTGCGACCCGAAGTACCTTGCCCAATTCATCCATCAGTGCTGTTTTGGTGTGTAAGCGACCAGCAGTATCCAGCAAGACTAGGTTCGCTTTTGTTTGGATCGCAGAGGCAATTGCTTCATGAACCACTGATGCTGGATCCGAATTCAAGTTTCCAGAAATACAAGTGGCCAACGCTCGGTCTGCCCAAGTTTTTAACTGATCAACCGCTGCTGCTCTAAAGGTGTCTCCAGCTGCAAAAACCACCTTCTTACCTTGCTGAGTTAGTTGGTACCCGTATTTCCCAATTGAGGTTGTTTTGCCAACACCATTTACGCCGACAAATGCAATAACGGCTAAAGGTGCATCTAGGTTGATCGTTCTGGGTTTTTCAACTTCTAGAGCTGAAAGTAAAACTTCTTGCAATGCCTGATCAAGATCTAGGTCCTTATTTCTAGTAATAGCAGTTCGCAAATTCTGAACAATTATTTGGGTCCAGTGATTTCCAATATCAGCTAGCAGTAAAGAGTCTGTGACTTCCTGCCATTGCTCTTCAGTTATTTCAGATCTTGATAGCAAGGATCTAAGGCTAGATCCCCACCCTTTAAACTTCATGTTCTAGAGATTCGAATCGGAAGTGAAGCAGCCGCATATGCGCCTAACGCATTCGCTGCAATAACCAAAAATATAGTCATCAGTAAAGGTGCTGCAGACCTAGCCATGATGGATAAGACTCCTAAAACCAAAATTGCACTAAATACAGTCATCACGAAATTAATCATGCGAGCCAATCCTTCGCGTACCTTCACACCTAATGCATTCAACAGCAGCTGATAAATAATGAAGGCTGCAACTGGGCCACCTAACCACACACCCATGATTACACCAATCAAATCGCCCCAAGTACTGCTTGATGCCCCACCTAGAACTGCTCCAAGAGTTCCGCCAGCTCCAATTCCAAGAACTGACGCACTGACAACTAATAATCTGAATCTAAGCAGCGTCATTTCTGAACATCAACCAATTCTGTTTGAACATCTCTAATGCGCTGGCTAATAACAGCCGATACTCCATCACCACGCATACTGACACCATACAAGGCATCAGCAACTTCCATGGTTCGTTTTTGATGAGTGATCACAATTAACTGGCTATTCTCGCGAAGCTCTTCGTATATTTCCAGCAGTCTGCCAAGGTTGGTATCGTCTAGGGCAGCCTCAACTTCGTCTAGTACATAAAACGGACTTGGCCGTGCTTTAAAGAGTGCTACTAAGAATGCAACCGCAACTAAAGAACGTTCCCCACCTGAGAGTAAAGAAAGTCTCTTGATTTTCTTCCCCGGCGGCCTAGCTTCTACATCTACACCCGAGATAAGCAGATTGTCTGGGTCCAGCAGGATAAGTCGACCTTCACCACCTGGAAATAGTCTGGCGAAAACCTTTGAGAACTCGCGGGATGTATCTGCAAACGCTTCAGCGAATACTTGTTGAACGCGCTGATCCACTTCTTTGATCACTTCTAATAAGTCAGCGCGTGTTCGTTTAACATCTTCAAGTTGCTCACCCAAGAAGCGATTGCGCTCTTCCATGGCTGTGAATTCTTCTAAGGCTAAAGGATTAATTCGGCCCAACAGATTTAACTGCCGCTCTGCATCGCGAGCTCTTTTTTCTTGTTCAACTCGAACATATGCTGCTGGTGCAGGAGGTTCTTGGTTTGGATCGACTTCATCACCTGGGGTTGGCATTGACGGTGGAACTAATACATCTGGTCCATACTCGTTGATGAGTACCTCGGCATCAATTCCAAAGTCACTCATGGCCTTATCTTCAATAGCCTCGATCTTGGCCTTTTGTTCGGTGCGCGCCAGCTCATCTCGATGAACCGAGTCAACCAACACAGATCTTTGCGATTCTAATTCTCGTGACTTCACGCGAAGTGCTTGCAGCTTGGTTTCTCGTTCAGCACGAGCCTGCTCTAGATCAGATTTTAAGGTCGAACCAGTTATCAACGAAACTTCGAGTCTTTCTAGGACTAGATCGATCGCAGTTGATACGGCTGCTGCTACTTCACCTTCACGCACTCGACGTTTGCGTCGCAATGCATCGCGAGTGCGGGCTGATCTTTCTAAACTTGCGGATCTTTCTAGTTCTTCAGCCTTACTAGTTGCCACCCGATGGCGCTCTTCAGCAGTTCTTAAAGTCAATCTGCCTTCAACTTCTTTGGCACGAGCTCGCTCAACTGAAACTAATAGTTCATCCCTTTGCTGACTAGTCGGAATTGACTCATCACTGCCAGTGCTTTGTGCATTTGCCAATCGTTTTTGGAGATCTACAAGCGCTTGTTCATCATCACCTCGGGCAACTTCTGCATCAGCAAGCGCTTTACTCAATCTCTCAGCCTCTGCTGCTGCTGCTCTAGATTGTTGGCTTAGCTCGGCTAGGCGCAATGCAACTGCAGCCTGAGCTGCATCAGACTCATGCAGTTTAGATAAAGCTGCCTTGACCTCATCGGCAGCGCTTTGAGCTGCTGCCACAGCAGACTCAAGTTCAAATTTGATTCGTTCTAGTTCATGGGAAGCTGCGTCGCGTTCTTGTCGAGCAGTTTCAGCAGAAGCCAAATTCTCAATTCGACTGCGATTACTACTGCCACCACCAATGATCAAGCCGTTAGATAGTAGGTCTCCATCTTTGGTGACAACTCTCAAGTTTGGATTTGATTGATGAATTGATCTTGCTTGATCTAAGGTGTCAGCTACTACAACATCTGCTAGCAAAGAATTTATGGCAGATTTAAGTTCACCACTAACTTGCACGAGTGAACTAGCTGACCTGCTTGGACTTGGTGCGGCTAGTTGCTCATTTGACTTCGTAACCGGTACCACAATTGCAGCGCGGCCACCCTTATTTGTCTTTAGAGATTGCAGCGCAGCTGTGGCAGCATCAACATTGTTGCCAGCTAAGGCGTCAGCTGCTGCCCCAAGTGCAACCGCAATTGCTGTTTCATAACCAGTTTCAATTATTAAGTTAGTTGCCAATCTCCCGGTTAGCCCTGGTGTATTTGCTGCAATCAACTCTGCGGCACCGTCGTTTTCAGCACCTAACGCCGCGCTGATTGCATCAGCCGTTGCGCTCTTGGCAGCCTTTATCTTTTCGGCTTCATGAACAGCCGCTTGGAGTTGTCTAACTTTTGCTTCAGCTTTATTTAGTGTTGCCGAAACTTCTTCGTAATGCGAATCCAATTGCATCTCACCGGCATCAAGTCCTGCAATCTCTGCTTCTTCTTTTCTAAATGAAGCTTCTGCATCAGCAGCCCTGCGCCTAGCATCTGCTACCTGGCCAGTTAAGCGACCAATTTCAGTTTCACGAGTTTCACGTCTGGATTGAGCGGCTGCAACTTGTCCACCAAGTTGAGCTAAACCTTCTCGGCGGTCAGCAGCTGAACGCATTGCAGCCGTGAAAGAAGATTCAGCTGCATTAAGTTTTGATTCTAATTCTGCTCGAACAGCCGATAAGTTGGCTAATTCAAGTTTCAAACTCTCAGATTCCTGGGACAAACTAAATTCTTCAGTTCGAGCTGACTTGGCTTGCTCATCCAAGAGTTCTGGATCAGTACCCCGCGGTTGCTCATCAACTGGCTCGGAAGTTAAGCGAATACGCTCGGTTACGACTTGCTTCAAACCAATGTAACGCTCACGCAAAGCGGATAATGTGAACCAGGCTTCTTGCGCTCTACTAATTTGTGGTGCAGCTTCAATACCTGCTGATTCCAATTTAGTGATTTCATTAAGAGCATGTGCTAATGCTTGCTCAACTTCTTGTTGACGCTGACGCAAGATAGTTTCATCAGCAATTTCTTTATCTAAAGCACTCTTAATTACCAATAAGTCATCTGCTAACAGTCTTAATCTGGCGTCACGAGCATCTGCTTGAAATACTTGGGCTTTGCGAGCCAACTCTGCTTGACGACCCAACGGCTTGAGTTGACGTCGAATTTCATTTGTTAGATCTTGTAGTCGAACCAAGTTTGCGTCTGTTGCTTCTAACTTACGGAGTGCTTTTTCTTTACGCTTACGATGCTTAAGAACACCAGCTGCTTCTTCAATGTATCCGCGACGTTCTTCTGGTGTTGCTTGTAGTACATCACCTAGTTGACCTTGGCCAACAATTACATGCATTTCACGACCAATACCTGAGTCAGACAACAACTCCTGAATATCTAGCAAGCGAGATGGGTTGCCATTAATCGAATACTCGGAGCCACCTCCTCGAAACAAGGTTCTACTAATTGTGACCTCGGTATACTCAATTGGGAGAGCGCCGTCGGTATTGTCGATAGTTAGTGAAACTTCTGCTCGGCCAAGTGGCGATCTGTTGGAAGTTCCAGCAAAGATAACGTCATCCATCTTGCCACCGCGAAGTGTTTTGGCACCTTGCTCGCCCATGACCCACGAAAGTGCATCAACTACATTGGATTTACCAGAACCATTTGGCCCAACTACGCATGTGATGCCTGGCTCGAATTGGAGCGTGGTGGCTGACGCAAAGGACTTGAATCCCCTGATGGTCAGGCTCTTTAGGTACACGCGTAGCACTCCTTGGTGGCAAGTATTTCAAGGGGGAAGGGTTCAAGCCTACCTACGTGGAGCCTTTTGACAGTTGAGGCATAGGTGGCTGTAGCGATTCATAAATCTAACTTTTTGAATCAAATTGGTACATCGGCTGCATTTTTGACCCTTTTGGCCGTAAACCTCGAGGCTGGGGGCGTATTTTCCGCTTTCTCCATTGACCTTTAAATACATGCCATCAAAGGTGGTACCACCAACCTTGATAGCCTGCGTCAAAATGTCAGTGACTGCTAGCAGCAGCTTGCGAGCCTGTGTGGCAGTTATGTCTTGGGTGTGCGTTTGTGGATGAATTTTGGCCATCCAAAGTGCCTCATCGGCATAAATGTTGCCAATCCCAGAGATTAGTTTCTGATTTAACAAGGCTCGCTTGATCTCTGTGTCTCTGGCTCGAAGCGCTTTGCTGAATACCGTTAAATCAAATCGCTTATCAAGAGGGTCTAAAGCAATATTGGTAACAGCTAACGGTACGAGCTCTCCATGAATATCGGTAACTAGATCTACAATCTGCATACCACCAAAAGTGCGCTGGTCAACAAAAATTAGATCGTCGGCCCCATCTTTAAACCTAAAGCGCGCTCTTTGGTGTTTCCCACTAGGGCTTGCTTGATCAACCATCAAGCATTGACCACTCATACCTAAATGAATAACCAACGCTTTGTCTTCAAAAGGAATCCATAGGAATTTACCACGTCTTTTCACGGTTGTGAATTTGTTACCAATTAGATAACTTACAAAATCTTTACTATTTCCAGGATGGTTTCTAATTACTCTTGGATGCAAGACTTGTACGTGCGCAATCTCACGATTCAGTGCACGTTCAGTTAGCCCTCTGCGGACAGTCTCAACTTCTGGTAGCTCAGGCAATGTTGTTCGTTAGTTCTGCATAAGCAGTTGCTGCAGCTTGTTGTTCGGCTGCCTTCTTGCTTCGGCCCTCACCGTGTCCAAGTAGTTCACTTCCAAATTGGACTCGTGCAGTAAAGCGCTTGTCATGATCTGGCCCATTTTCAGAGATCACATATTCAGGTGGCATCACATTTCGCTTAGCTGCAAGTTCTTGCAGGCTAGTTTTCCAATCTAAGCCCGCACCAAGATCACTTGATTGCGCAATGATTGGATCAAATAAGCGGTGAATAAGATCGTTGGCAGCATCTAGGCCTGCTGCGGTGTAAACGGCACCAATTACTGCTTCTAAGGCATCTGCCAAAATCGAGTCTTTATCAGCACCTCCAGAAGCCGCTTCACCACGACCAAGTAAAAGATGTGAGCCCAGATCTAGGGTACGAGCCACATCAGCTAGTGCTTTTGAGTTAACGATCGAAGATCTAAATCTGGCCAATTGACCTTCAGGTGCATTTGGATTTAGTTGAAATAACTCTTGAGTCACAACTAAACCCAACACGGCATCACCTAAAAACTCTAAGCGTTCATTTGTTGGTATTCCGCCATGCTCATAAGACCACGAGCGATGCACCATGGCCAGCGCTAAGTCTTCAATGCTCACTGGGGCTTGAATTACTTCAATTAATTTAGGAAGGGTCGCGGAAACTAGGGCGATCACGTCATCGACGGAATCGGCCTCGCCCCCGCGAGGGGGTGTGGTCGACACGTCTAGACGTCTAATACCTGGCGATCGTTGTAGCGACCATTGTCATCTGTTTGATGAGAAACAGAATATGTAACTTGGCCATTAACGATCTGCTTATTCACTTGTGGCAATTTTGCTTTCCAAGTGGCACGACGGGTTCGTGTGCGTGATCTAGAGGTTTTCCTCTTTGGTACTGCCATGACGGTGGAACCTTTCAGTTAGTTATCTAACAAACCAGTTAAGGCTTGCCAGCGAGGATCTATGTCTTCATGTCGATGATCTGGATCATCGACAAGTCTTTGTCCGCAACGAGCGCACAAACCAAGACAATCATCATCACAGACCGGCGCTAATGGCAGGTCCAGTAATGCTGCATCCCGTAAAACAGGTTCGAGGTCGAGATACTCCTGGTGCATATGGAACATCTCTTCATCATCACCGGACTGTTTGGCGTAAAAAAACAGTTCTTGAAATTCAATTAGAGCAGGTTGCTCAATTGGGTCCAAGCACCGCGCACATTCACCTTGATAGATCAATGCAGCAGTTCCAGTAACTAAAACACCATCCATTACTGACTCGAGTAATAACTCGAGACCAATATCGGAGTGTTCTCGCACCCCGATCACTGCATTTCCGAAATTAGTCGGTGTTGGGACGGTCAATGTGAGTTTCTTAGCCGTACCTGCGGCACGACCTAAGTCGTGCGTGGAGATAACTAAGGGCCCTGCGGGGTCCAATGTGCTCACATGCCCTCCCGTTGGCGACCAAACGGCAGCACAGCAATCTGGGTGAAGGGTAGCAAACCCCAAATTTCTAGACCCTAGACATCGTCGGGGGCACCCAAGGGGCCCAATCGATCCCGCCCTTTACGTACAGATCCCAACACTTTGGTGAGAGCGGCTTCAAATCTGGCTAGTTGGCCGTCTACATATTTGTCAGTTTCGGCCCGCATTTGGGCTAGCTCGGCTAGAACTTCAGCACGCATCGCCTCAGCTTCACTGGCTGCAGTAAGTAAGACTTCATGGCTGCTGGCTAAACGATCACGCTCTACTTGCGCATTAGAAATTATGGTGCTGGCTTTATTGGTTGCAGAATTCAAAAGTTCAGTTTGTTGGTGGATAATTCGCTCAGCATCAGCCACAACAGTTGGCAATAAAGCTCGAATGTCAGCTACTAAAGAGATTAATTCCTCTTTGTCTCCAATTACAAATCCACTACCTATTGTTTGTTTTTTGGCACTCTCTAATCGAGAGATTAACTGGTTGATTAAATCGTTGATCTGCACTAGGAGCTCAATTCTTGTTTGCTTTAAATTTCGCAATCAAAGCATCTTCAACATTTTCAGGAACCAACCCTTTGACCGATCCCCCATATTTTGCAACTTCTTTGGCCATTGACGACGAAAGAAAGGAATAAGTTGGATTAGATGACATAAAGAAGGTTTCAACATTGGCTAGCTGGTGGTTTAGTTGTGCCATTTGTAGTTCGTAATCAAAATCAGAGACTGCTCTTAAACCTTTCACTATGGCTGAGATATTTCTACTTTTACAGAAATCAACTAACAGTCCAGCAAAGGATGTAACCTCTATGTTTGTATAATCTCTAGTGGCATTAGTTAGAAGTTGGATACGCTCAGCAACAGTAAATAAACTCGTCTTAGTTGAATTCTCAAGTACCGCAACGACCACATGATCAAACTTTTCAGCAGAGCGCACAAAAACATCTAGGTGACCCAAAGTCACTGGATCAAAGGATCCAGGGCAGACCACAGTTCCACCTAAGTGACCAATTGAGTTCATGGTTTATCCCGTCTCAGACTCAAAAAGATAGCGGTATCTCCGTAATTGCGAGTAATCAGCCCCTCGAAACCAGAGGGCCAACTAAATTCAGATTTGGAGCCACGCTCAACGACTACTAATCCAGCTTGGTCTATTCGATCTTTAATCAAATAGACCAAGTCCTGCAATTGCTGATCAGATACCTCATAGGGAGGATCAGCAATTACTAAGTTATAGGAGTTGGCAGGCTGATAATTAAGTGCATTTGCAACCACAACCTCGCCACTTAGATTTAAATCCTTCAAATTTTTACTAATTATTTGTGCTGCTTGCTTGTCTTGCTCAACAAAAGTGGCCGCTGTTGCGCCGCGGGATAGCGCTTCAATACCCAGGGCACCAGAGCCTGCAAATAAATCAAGTACTTGAATTTGGTTCCAGTTTTGAATTCTGGAATCCAATGCGCTAAATAAGGATTCCCGGACTCGATCAGTCGTTGGTCGCACTCCTGATTTCGGCACTTCAATTCTGCGACCACCCACTAAACCAGAAATTATCCGGGTCATGACCGCTCCAGCCAGTCCGCGCCTTCTTCGCCAACGATGGCTAATACAGCTCTTTTCAACTCTGGATGTTTTTTAAGTTTTGGGTCCAGGTCAACCAAAGAAAAAGCAGCCTCTCTAGCAATAGCCACAATTTTTCCGTGCTTAGTTACTTCTAATAGGCGCAAAGTCGATCGCATGCCTGATTGTGTGGCACCGAGCACATCTCCTTCGCGCCGCTGCTCTAGATCTATCTCAGCTAACACAAATCCGTCTCTGGTTCCAGCAACTGCATCAAGTCTTTGTCTTGCCAAACTAGCTGGCTCGGCTTCGGTAACTAAAACACATAAACCTGGAAGTCCAGCTCGACCCACTCGACCTCGAAGTTGATGCAGTTGTGCAATTCCAAATCGGTCAGCGTCTAAAACCACCATCATGGTTGCCAGGCCAATATCAACTCCAACTTCAATAACAGTTGTGCTCACTAAGACATCTATCGCATCTGCCTTTTCGCTAGCCAATCTAGACATAAGTGAGTTTTTTTCTTCACTAGTTAAGCGGCCATGCATGGCTGCAAGTCTTAGTGATTTCAATGGACCAGAACTTAACTTGTCTATGACTTCAAGCACTGCAAGTGGAGCGCGCTTACTCTCTTCAGATCCAAACAAAGAAACATCTTCTTCTTCTAAATCGGCTCCAATTCGAGGGCAGACAATAAAGACTCGATGCCCCTGGTTCGCTTCCTCAATTATTCGAGTCCAAACTCGAGCCAAGTGGGCTGGAGTAGTAATTGAATCAACAACGTGCGTATTAATTTCAGCTCTACCTTTTGGCAAGGTGTCTAGTTGCGATACATCTAGATCACCAAAGACAGTCATCGCCACTGTTCTAGGAATTGGGGTTGCGGTCATAACCAATAAATGAGGTCTAGTTCCATCTTGGCCGCGTTCTCTAAGTCGGTCGCGTTGTTCAACCCCAAAGCGATGTTGTTCATCAACTACAACCAAACCTAGATCTGCAAACATTACTGATTCTTCGAGCAGAGCGTGTGTGCCAATTACAATTCCAGCGGCCCCCGAAGCAATCTCACTTAATGCAGCTTTGCGGGCTGCTGCTGGCATGTTTCCAGTAAGCAATACAACTCGCGTTGAATCACTCGTACCAGCCAGCAAAGATCCCAGCCCTAAGTCTCCAAGCAAATTACTAATTGACTGATAATGCTGTTGCGCCAAAACAGATGTAGGCGCTAAAAGTGCTGCTTGCCCCCCAGTCTCAACTACCTGCAGCATGGCTCGCACTGCCACTACGGTCTTTCCAGCTCCAACCTCGCCATGTAGTAGTCGGTTCATCGGTTTAGAAGTCTCTAAATCAGCCGCTATTTCATTACCAACAGTTATTTGACCCGGGGTTAGTGTGTATGGGAGATTGAGATCAAAACTTTTCAGGAATTTACCAGTGGCAACTCGAGGAATTGCTGGCACAGCTAACGCAGCTAGACGTCTTTGCGCCAACGCAGTTTGCAAAACAAATGCTTCGTCAAACCTAAGACGCTCAAGTGCAATCGCGATATCTGACTGAGATTGAGGTCTATGTATTTTAAGAAATGCATCTTTTGCTGAGATCAATTTGAACTTTTTGCAAATTTCTGAATTTAGCGGGTCAGACCCAAATGTGATTTGATCCAACACAATTGCTATTGCTCTAGATATTCGCCAAGAAGGAAGTTTGGCAGTTGCTGGGTAAACCGGAATGATTGCGTTAGCGAAAGTTTCAGCCACTTCATTAGTAACGTCTTCATCACCATCTTCTGGAACTAGCGCGTACTCCGGGTGGGTTAACTGCCGGCGTCCACGAAATTCTCCAACCTTGCCAGCAAACAATCCGGTTGCTCCAACTTTTAACTTGCCTCGGTGCCATCTACCATGTGCAAAAAAAGCTAAATCCAAAGTGGCTGTACCATCAGTGACCACTACTTGTAGTCGAGATCCTGCTCTGCCTGATCCAGGAATCTCGGTAACTTTGGAAACTTCAGCGAGCACCGTCACGTGCTCACCAACAACTAATTCAGCGAGATTTGTGAGTTGCCCCCGCTCGGCATAGCGTCTTGGATAATGCCGGAGTAGCTCTTCAACAGTGCTGACCTCAAACGAATCTCGGAGCACCTTGGCTGTGGCATCACCAATAACCTGGCTTAACCGAGTGTCCAAAGTGACTGGTTCTAGGGGGTCGTGCTTCATTAAGGCTCAGTATCCACCGAAAACAGGGGGTGGGTTAGTATTCGGGCACGGTTTGGTGCTGGGTTTCCTAGAACAACCCAGAAAATATCTAAAGGAGTGTCTGAGATGGCTGCCAATTGTGAGATCTGCGGCAAGGGTCCAAGATTCGGCAACAACGTTTCACATGCCCAAAACAAGTCTCGTCGTAGGTTTAATCCAAACATTCAAAAGGTGCGTATTGCGGCTAGCCGCAGCACCACTAAAACTGTTTACGCTTGCACTTCATGTATCAAGGCTGGCAAAACCGCTACTGTCTAAAGTGTTGGTAACCCAAACTCTCTTGCTCTACTGAATCCACAGTTACTCCTAAACCTGGCACTACCTTGCCAATTTGCACTGCTCCTGGAATTGCCTCTTTCGAAGTAACCAAGAATCCATGATCATCCCCACCTGCCAATACCCAAGACATTGGGTCAATTCCTAGTTCTAAACCAGCTTCTTGCATCTGGGTCGAAATGAATTTGACCAACTGAATTGAATCTAATGCCATCATAACTTTTGAAGCCTTGGCCATCCGCTCTAAATCAACCAGAAGCCCATCAGAGATATCTGTTGCAGCTGATATTGATTCCCAAGCTGCAATCATCTGCGCATAAAAAACTGTTGGTTGTTGGTGAGCCTTAAGTAGGCTTGGATAATTTCTATTGTCAGCCTCGAATAAGGCAAGGCCTGCTGGAGCTAATCCAAGACAGCCAATTACCGAGATGATCTCGCCAGGTTTGGCAGCACTTCGAAGCAGCGCAGTTCGGTTAGCACAATCTCCAACAGCACTAATTGAAACAATCAACTTATCGGACCTAGAAATATCACCACCAACAACTTGCGCTGATACTTTGTTGCTTTCAGTTGCTATGGCGGTGACTAGACCGTCTAGGAACTCAACTTTAGTGTGAGAGGGCAGACCCAAAGACAACGTTAAGTATTTTGGGGTTGCTCCCATAGCAAGCAGATCTGCCAAGTTTGCTGCTGCTGCTCGCACACCAATATCCCAAGCACTTGACCAATTAGTCTTGAAGTGAATGTCTTCAATAAGCAGGTCGGCCGTAAGGACTGGGGTCAATAAGGTTGGCGTAACAGCTGCATCATCTCCTGGTCCAATTACATTCGAATTTTGAAATGGTGCCAAAATCTTGGTAATTAGGCTCACTAATTCATGCTCTGCGAAATCAGAAACTAACTGCATAGACCCCATTCTCGCCTATTTGCTGTTCTTCCTCTACGGTGGGCGTTATGAAACGGGTTTTATGTTTGCTGCTGGTATTGGTGGGCTGTGGCTTTGATGCCAAGGTGCTGCAGCCACCTAACCCCGATTCAAATATTGCCCAAATCTGTGAAGCAGCAGTGGCCAATCTTCCAGAGGTAGTCGATGGCGTTTCTCAAGTTTCCACAAATCCTAAATCCCCTTATACGGCAGCATGGGGAGATCCGGCAATCACACTTAGATGTGGGGTTGAATTTCCAGCTGACTACTCCGCGAACGCGAGTTTGGTTTCAGTGAATGATCTGGATTGGTTTTCGAGTGAGCGAGTTGATGCCTATGTATTTACCAATACATCCTCAGAGGTATTCATAGAAATTACGGTGCCAATTAAAGACTCCAGTCCAGCTGGCGCGCTAGCCCAGCTGGCACCTTGGGTTAAGTCAGTGATTAACACCCCATAGTGCGTGTTGAACTAAGCGATCAACTAGCGAAACTAATTCAATGTTGGTGGCAGCCATCATCTTTGGATACATGGAGATACTTGTAAATCCAGGCATAGTGTTAATTTCATTTAGGTAAACGGTGCCGTCTTGCCCCATCAAGAAATCAACTCGGGCAAGTCCAGCGCAACCCAATGCCATAAATGCCTTTTTGGCATTTATGGCAATATCTTGATATTTCATGTTACCAATATCTGCAGGCACAATTAATTCTGCTCCATCGTCAATGTATTTGGCGTTGTAGTCATAAAAGTCAAATTCTGGCTTGACCTTAACTTCGCCACAGACGCTAACCACTAAAGATCCATCTGGATTTTCCAAGATAGCAATTTCAATCTCTCGAGGATTCATCACCGCTTCTTCGATGATTACAAATTCATCATGTTGCAATGCCAATGTAATTGCAGGATCTATCTGACTAGATTTCGAAACCTTACTAATTCCAACTGAAGAGCCACCAGATTGAGGTTTAACAAAAAGGGTTTCACCAAGTTTGCTAATTTCAGTAAGCAGTTCAGGCTTAGAATCCTGCCAAGACTTTGCGCTGACACTAATAAATCTAGTATTTTGAATTCCAGCCTTATTCAATGCTTGCTTGGTGAGAGATTTATCCATACAAATTCTGGAAGCCAAAGCATTGCTTCCCACATACTTTAAATTCATCTGGTCTAGTAATTTCTGAACTTGCCCATCTTCCCCCCAGTAGCCATGAAGCGCTGGGAAGACAACATCAGCATCGATAGCGGTAATTACTTCGCCCCCAGGAATGTCAGATGTTCTAGGCAGGGCAGATTTCAGCTGGTTTAAGACCTCAAGTGCATTTGGAATATAGCGAAATGTGCCATCTGGCTCCACCGCGATTGGGCGTATTTGATAGCCGGCATCCACGATTGCTTGCATGATGGTGCGTCCACTTCTACAAGAGATCTCATGTTCATTGCTTGGTCCCCCAAACAACACTGCCACAACACTTTTCATGCTCAAGAGGCTACCGCTTACCCAAAGAGATACCCTCACGCCATGGCTGAGAAACCAAATAACTGGAAGATCCAAACCCAGATAGTGCAATCTGGTCGTGACCACTTCACCTCAGGTGCGCCCCTGAATCCACCAATAACTTTGACCACTGGTTACATCGATGGCACCAACCGTGGATATGCACGTGCCACTAATCCAAGCTGGGATGCAGCCGAGTCAACAATTGGCAAACTTGAGAATGGGCAGGCTTTAATTTTTAGTAGCGGAATTGCTGCTTTCTCAGCTGCCATTGAATTAGTGCCAGTAGGTGGCAAAGTGGTGATGGGAGATGTTGGCTATAACGGAATTGATCGAAGACTCAAGGACCTAAGCGAAAGTAAACGAATTAAATTAGTTCAGGTTCTAACACCAAATCTGGAACAAATGCTGCATGAAGCCAAAGATGCAGATCTCGTTTGGATCGAAACGCCCACTAACCCAACCATGCATGTTTGGGATATCGCGGCTATCTGCACTGCAACAAATGCAATCACAGTTGTCGATAACACGGTTATTGGGTCTTTGGGTCAATCCCCACTTGACCTAGGTGCAACTATTTCAATGCATAGTGCTACGAAACAGATGTCTGGCCACTCTGACTTATTGGCTGGGGCTTTAATTACTAGAGATGAACAAGTATTTGAAAAACTGCACGGAATCCGAACTCTCACTGGTGGAGTAAGCAGTGCCTTTGATTCTTATCTATTGCTGCGAGGATTGAGGACTTTGCATTTACGCCAGGAGCGCTCCAGCCAAAATGCACTCGAAATTGCGCAGCGACTAGAAAAACATCCAAAGGTAAGCCAGGTAAATTACCCAGGTTTAGCAACACATCCTCAATCTGATTTGATCGCCAAGCAAATGACAGGCTTTGGATCATTAATATCAATCGAAATTATCGGTGGCGCTGATGATGCAGACCAAGTTTGCAGTAGAACCGCAATCTGGTCGCACTCAACTAGCCTCGGTGGGGTGGAATCTCAGTTAGAGCGTCGTCGCAAGTGGCCTAATGAGCCTGTGAAGGTAGCAGCAAACTTGATTCGGTTAAGTGTGGGAATTGAAGACGTTGAAGATCTATGGCTAGATCTTGACCAAGCCCTTAACTCAATCTAGTTTTCAGTCAGATGACTTGGGTCTAAATTTCTTTTTTTCGATCTAACCACTCTTCTTTAGTGAACCTTTCTGTTGGTGGCTCTTCACTGCGCAGTTCAGAAAGTAAGTTAGTAATTGCTTCCATTAAATCTTCGGTTGCTTGATAGAGCAACTCATCTGTTAGGTCCCGTCCTTGATACTTTCTTAGATCTAGCGGGTTACCCACATTTATTTGCATAGTTTTTCTTGGGAAAAGCCTCAACTTTTTTTCATATGGTGGAATAACAGATTGCGCTCCCCATTGAGCAAATGGAATTATTGGCGTGGAGCTACTTAGAGCCAACCGAACTGCACCCGTCTTGCCTCGCATCGGCCACAGGTTTGGGTCTCGACTAATTGTGCCCTCTGGGTAGATAACCACTGCTTCCCCTGCTTGCAATCTAGGTTCTGCTAGGACTAACGCGTTAGCAGCATTCTGCGAAACTCTTTCAACCGGGATTTGGTCTAATGACCTAAGTAAAGCACCAATAATTGGTACTTTAAAAATCGACTGCTTGCCCAAGTAAATTGGTGGTCGGTTGTTGGCCCACAGGAAGTGTGAGACTGGGAATGGATCAAACCAAGAGATGTGGTTACCTGCAAAAATTATTCCTGTTTGAGTATGAATGTTTTTGCGATTACGCCAATCTTTTTTGGTAAACACAGCCATTAGTGGCCGCAGGATTAGGGCTACCAAGTGCCAGGCGAGTCCCTTATCTACTCTGCCAATCTCATTAGCCATAACTGAATTATCCTCTGCCTAAAAAAGCTCGAGCGCCAGGTGCTAACACCTGACGCCCGAGTTAAGAACTAATGCTAACAAATATTTGTCAGCGGATGCTTACTTCTTCTTGCCTGAAACTAGTCCCTTGAACTCTGCTCCAGCCTTGAATTTTGGAACAGATGTTGCAGCAATCTTTACAACTGCACCTGTCTGAGGGTTACGTCCGTTACGAGCTGCGCGCTTTACCTTCTCGAATGTACCAAAGCCAACAAGTGAAACCTTGTCGCCCTTGATCACTGCGTGCACGATATTGTCTAGAACTGCATCAATTGCCTCTAGAGCTGCCTTACGGGTGGTATCTAGATCCGCTGCAATTGCGTCTGCTAGTTCTGCCTTGTTCATGAAGAGCCTCCAAGTATTTAAACCGATTACCTAACCGGTGGCTCAAGCGTAAGGATTTGCCCCCATAACTATGGGCGACACGCACAAAAAACCCATAGTTCATTGGGTTTTAACCTCTAAACAGTGGTTTTTGGGCTCCAACTAGGGCGTTTTTGCTCAAACTCACTAATTTTGTCCAGCTGCTGCATGGTGATTCCGACATCATCCAATCCTTCAAGTAGACGCCAGCGGACATATGGGTCGATATCAAATGGGACCGAATTCGAGCCAAAAGTGATTTGCTCACTTTCTAAATCAACAGTGATCTCTGCTCCTGGTTTTGCTTCTAAATACTGCCAAAGTTGTTCGGTAACCTCATCAGTTACTTGAGCTGTTAGTAGTCCACCTTTGCCAGAGTTTCCTCTGAAAATATCGGCAAAGCGAGGTGAGATCACTGCTTTAAATCCATAATCCATTAGCGCCCAAACAGCATGCTCTCTAGATGATCCAGTACCAAACTCTGGTCCGGCAACTAAGACAGTGGCATTCTTGTAAATTGGATGATTTAAGAGAAAGGCATCATCGTCGCGCCAAGCTTTAAAAAGTGCGTCTTCATAACCATGGCGGGTGATTCGCTTTAAGTACTCGGCCGGAATTATCTGGTCAGTATCAACATTTCCGCGACGTAATGGGGCACCAATGCCTGTGTGTCTAATAAATGCTTCCATGGTTACTCCCTCACAAATCCGATGGAGCTGCTAGGTGACCGACCAGTGCAGTTGCTGCAGCCACTTGAGGTGAAACCAAATGGGTGCGACCGCCTGGTCCTTGACGACCTTCAAAATTTCTATTTGAAGTTGAAGCCGCACGTTCCCCTTTAGATAACTTATCTGGGTTCATTCCCAAGCACATAGAGCAGCCCGCTGAGCGCCATTCCGCGCCTGCGCCCAGAAAGACCTTATCCAATCCTTCTGATTCAGCTTGTAATCTAACTCGCGCCGAACCTGGTACCACAATCATCTTTAATGTTTTTGCAATCTGCTTGCCTTCAATGATTGCTGCAGCGGCACGTAAATCTTCGATTCTCCCATTTGTACAGGAACCTAGAAACACAGTATCAATCTCAATATCTTTTAATTTAGTGCCTGGAGTCAATGCCATGTACTCCAATGCACGTTCAGCAGCAACACGCTCGCCTGGATCGGTAATGTCTTTAGGGTTTGGCACAGATCCAGTTAGTGGAAGCCCTTGCCCTGGATTAGTACCCCACGTTACAAATGGTGAGAGAGTTGAAGCATCAATTATTACTTCGTTATCAAAAACGGCATCTGGGTCAGTTGGCAAAGTTTTCCAGTATGCAACTGCTTTATCCCAATCAGTTCCCTTTGGTGCTAAGTCTTTGTCCTTTATATAAGCAAACGTTGTTTCGTCTGGTGCAATCATGCCTGCCCGAGCTCCGGCTTCGATGGACATGTTGCACATAGTCATTCGGCCTTCCATCGATAAAGAGCGAACTGCTTCACCTCGATATTCCAAGACATACCCTTGACCACCGCCTGTTCCAATTTTGGCAATAATTGTCAAAATTAAATCCTTAGCCGTAACTCCATCAGGCAATTTATTGTTGACAGTGATAGCCATCGTTTTGAACATCTTCAAAGGCAAAGTTTGGGTTGCGAGCACATGCTCAACTTCACTTGTACCAATTCCAAACGCAAGCGCACCAAAGGCACCGTGAGTTGAGGTGTGTGAATCACCGCAGACTATGGTCATGCCAGGCTGTGTTAATCCAAGTTGTGGTCCAACAACGTGCACAATTCCCTGTTCTTTATTTCCAAGTGAATAGCGAGCTATTCCAAATTCATCACAGTTAGTGCGAAGTGCTTCAACCTGAGCTCTAGAAATTGGATCAGCAATAGGTTTATTAATATCCAATGTTGGAACGTTGTGATCTTCGGTGGCAACAGTTAATTCTGGCCTGCGAACTTTGCGACCAGCAGCGCGCAAGCCATCAAATGCTTGTGGGCTAGTTACTTCATGAACAAGGTGCAGGTCAACATAAAGCAGATCTGGGGTGTTTCCTTCACTAGCAGAGACAATATGTGCATTCCACACCTTCTGCGACAGCGTAAGTCCCATGCATCTCCTTGATTTGTGAGTGCTAAGGATAGTCAATGCCTAATTAATGACATCAGGTCGCTTGCCTTGGGCAAGCGACCTGTGTTG